>QFCH01001481.1_pt1 | contig 258271 bp, 244 predicted proteins | sample 5346071 | NCBI WGS metagenome assembly QFCH01 (sample SAMN09062255, study PRJNA434731) | Human gut metagenome, whole genome shotgun sequencing project. | isolation source: stool timepoint B chromium assembly | host: Homo sapiens | collected 2015
TGTAATAACTCAAAGGAGAGAGTGAAAGATGCAAATATTTGTGGATGCAGATGCCTGCCCGGTGGTTGATATCGTTGAAAAGATTGCAAAAGAGTATAATGTTCCGGTAACGTTGCTGTGTGATACGAATCATGTCCTGTCGTCGGCTTATAGTGAAGTTGTTATTGTCGGCGCAGGAGCAGATGCAGTAGATTATAAACTGATCAGTATCTGCCATAAAGGAGATATTGTCGTATCACAGGACTATGGTGTGGCTGCAATGGCATTGGGAAAAGGTGCTTATGCTATTCATCAATCAGGTAAATGGTACACGAATGATAATATTGATCAAATGCTTATGGAACGTCATCTGAATAAAAAAGCCAGAAGAAGTTCTCATAAAAACTATATCAAAGGATCGAAGAAGCGGACAGAGGAAGATGATGAAAGATTCGCCCAGTCTTTTGAAAAAATGGTTTTGATGGCACAGCAGAACGAAGGCAGATGAGGAATGATAGATGCAGAGGAAAGACAGAAGCTATAAAGATTTAAAACAAAAACAGAAGAGTGCAATAGCAGATAAAACATACAAAATGTACTTGAAGTGCTTTATAAAATTGTTGTAAAGCGTGAAAAGGGGTATGAAGAACGTATCCTGAGAGATATTCAGAATGGGATTACTTTAGAAACACTCATGGCAAAAAAACACAAGAAAACGCCGGATGAAAAAGCAGTTCTTATGAAACAGAAGAAGCAGCAGAGGCGGGCAAAACGGAAAAAGGAAGCAAAGGAAAATCCGGCGGCAGAAGAAATTTATCAAGATGACAGATTTTTCTTTATTGCCGGTTATACCTCCGGAGGTGCACCATACGGTGTCACCTGGGAGGAAATGGGGTTGAACCCCTGGGAAGATTTGGAAGAGGATGATTGAGCTGCCAGTGGAATCTTATTCATCTCTTGTTACAGAAACAGGTTTCCTCTTTGCCGGAAGTAAGCCTGAATTGATTTCAGGAGCATCGAGCAGTGCAGTGAAATTCTGCTGAATGATTTTCAGGGTCTTTTGTTTTTTCTGCAAATCTTGTTTTTCACGGATAGTTGCAGCCTGTTCAGATTCAAGATTTTCAACCCGCTTCTGGATTTTTTCAGAGTTTGGGATTTTGGTAACGCCCAGATCCTGAAGCTCTTTTTTTAGCGTATCGTGGAGCTGGTATTCTGCCTGATGCCTGGTGCGGTACGTTTTTGGATTTTTAGCAGATTTGCATTCTTCAATTACTTTACGGCAGAGCCGGTAAGAATCGCAGTGCTTTTGGATAAGTTTTTGTGTACCCAGTTCTGCGCAGATCTCTTCAATACGCTGGTCTGACGCTTTGACAGAATTTTCTACATCGCAAATGTGCTGTTGAAAGTACTCATAATTCAGCAGGTTATTTTCAGAAAGATAGTTGAAGGTGCGGGCAGCTTCTTTTAGATTATTGAGTTTTGCCCATCGCTCAAATCTTTCTCGGTTGCCGGTAGTGACATACGTGGAGATATTGATATAGAGGCGTGCTTCTCTGGACAGATGCTTTGGCGTTTTTGTTTTATAACGTTTTTTCTCCAATCGGACACGTACATTTTCTTCTGTATAATAACTTCCCAGAGATTTCATATAAGTGAAGTTTTTCTGTTCCGGTGCACGGAAGGACAGGTGCTTGCCCTGCCGGACTTCATATCCTGCCAGTTGCATCTTCTGTATAAATTCATCGTAATTAACCGAAGACCAGATTGCCTTATCTACAGTAACACGGAGTTTTGCTTTCCAACTGGTGCCACGGTGATATTCTAGGTTCTCTTTATAGCTTTTGCCTTTTTCTCCAGTTGGCATACTGGTGGTAAGTCCGTTTTCCTGGCAGATGCGATTACTGATTCGGCAGATTTTATGGTAGCTCCGCTTATTGGAAACATACTTGTGATGATCAACAAAACTTGCTGCATTAAAGATGATGTGGTTATGGATGGAGAGAGCTTCCTGACATTGGCGTTTGAACACCTCCGACCGAACGGGCTTTATTTATTTGATGAGCCGGAAGCAGCTCTGTCTCCGCAGCGGCAGTTATCATTGCTAATGGAATTATGTCTGGAAACTTTTATTTATCCCTTGACAGTCTGTAATAACATTTGTTAAAATCATATTTCGGTTAAATACATAATCTATCATAATAGTTGATAACGCAGCGAAAAGCGTGGAATTTAGGCTGATTCTACGCTTTTTTTAATACAAAGAATATTTTTGTTTTTTAGTAAAGTAGGAGGAATAACATTGACTTTTTATCAAGAACTTCAATTAAATCAAGCAGGCTCTAAGAAGCTGATAAGAGAAAGCAAATCTACAAAAGAAAAATGGTATCATGAGGGAGTGCTTTTGTTTAAGATTCTGCTGACAGTAGCATTTTGCTTTCTATTTGTGACAGCAGTTTCTATGATTTTCGGTAACGAAAATAGTGTTGTAGGTGTGGCGATTCTTTTAGCTTTGTTAGCTTTTCGAAAGGTGAATCTTGGATATGATGTCAAGCAGAGTAGTTATGTAATGTTCGGGATGTTCCTTGTGTTAATGATTGGGCCACATTTTGCCAATCGAGCGGGAATGTACGGCGGAACTTTGGTAAATTTTTTATGTATGCTTGTAATGACTGTATTCGGATGTTATGAAGTGCGCTTTTTTAACCATTCCACATTTTTACTTTCTTATCTTTTATTATATGGAAATGACGTGACAGGTGATCTATACATAAAGAGAGTAATCGCGTTGGCAATCGGCGGTCTTTGGATCGCACTTTGTCTTTATCGCAATCATAGACATATTAATCACACTGACAGATTAAAAGATGTTATTTCGGCAGTCAGTGTAAATGCGTCAGAGACAAGATGGCATATAAAAGTTTCTTTAGGTGTAAGCCTTGCTATGTTTTTAGGCCAACTCATCGGACTCCCGAGGGTTATGTGGATTGGAATTGCAGCCATGTCTGTCATCCATCCGAGTGATGCTGTAAGAAAGAAAAGCCACATGTTTTTCAGATTTATCGGAAATGTATTGGGGTGTGTAGGATTCTTTATTCTTATAAAAATATTGCCGGAAAGTATGTATGGGATGATAGGAATCATCGGTGGAATTTGTGTTGGTTTTTCTGCCACATACGGATGGCAGACAATTTTTAATTCCTTTGGTGCGCTTGGGCTTGCCATGGGGATATATGGAATGAACACAGCAATGCTGCTTCGAATTGTGAACAACGGATTTGCAGTAGCATTTGTATTTTTATATGTACCGATATTTGACAAAGTAATGGAAATATTTACCAGGCAGAAGGTTTCCAAAGAATTACTTTCGTAAATTTTTTTCGTAAAGTGCTCATATAAATTTATATTTCTGCCGCTTTTTTGCATGAGATATGTTATAATTACAAAAATGACTGATGGACAGTTATGAGATGTACAAATATATTATTTGATGCAAAGGAGTATTTGCCTGATGTATGATGTGGTAATTATTGGAGGCGGAGTGACCGGAACAGCAGTGGCACGTGAACTTTCCCGTTATGAGATAAAGATATGTGTTGTGGAGCGGGAAGAAGACGTATGCTGTGGAACGTCGAAAGCAAACAGCGGGATTGTACATGCCGGATATGATGCGGAGATTGGATCGCTTAAAGCAAAGCTAAATGTAAGGGGAAATGAGATAATGGGGAGTCTGTCAGAAGAACTGGATTTCCCGTTTCAAAGGTGTGGTTCTCTTGTTATTTGCCGCGAGGATGACGATTTTTCTAAGCTTCAAGAGCTTTATGAACGAGGGGTGAAAAACGGAGTCAAAGATCTCAAGATTTTGAATAAGCAGGAAGTATTAGAGTTGGAACCAAATATTACAGATGACGTGTCTGCTGCATTGTACGCGCCCACAGCAGGAATTGTCTGTCCGTTTGGCTTAAATCTTGCTTTGGCGGAGAATGCTTATGAAAATGGCGTGGAATTTCGATTTGATACGGAAGTGAAAATGATTCAAAAGACAGAAGCTGGCTATACACTTGAGACGAATCAAGGAGTTTTATATGCTCGTTGTGTCGTAAATGCAGCTGGTGTCTATGCAGATCAATTTCACAATATGGTAAGTGAGAAAAAGATTCATATCACTCCGAGAAGAGGCGACTATTGTCTCTTGGATAAGACAACAGGAAATCATGTGGGGCGGACGATTTTTGCGCTGCCAAGCAGATTGGGAAAAGGAATTTTAGTGACGCCAACCGTTCACGGCAATCTTTTGCTTGGACCGACTGCTATCGATACCAAGGATAAAGAAGGATGTAATACAACGCAGGCAGGCTTAGAGGAAGTGCTTAGAAAAGCGGAGCTAAATGTGAAAAATCTGCCGCTTAGACAGGTGATTACTTCTTTTGCAGGACTTCGTGCTCATGAGGATAGCGGTGATTTCATTATTGGGGAAGTAGAAGATGCCGAAGGTTTTATTGATTGTGCAGGCATTGAATCTCCGGGGCTTACCAGTTGTCCGGCGATTGGGGAAATGGTGGCGAAGATTTTAAAGGAAAAGATGGGACTTGAGGAGAAGTCTGACTTTGTTTCCAGAAGAAAAGGGATTCTTGATCCGAAGACGCTCTCTATGGAAGAGAGAAATGATTTGATCAAGGAACATCCGGCGTATGGAAATATAATCTGCCGCTGTGAAATGATCTCAGAAGGGGAAATTATAGATGCGATCAAGCGCCCGCTGGGAGCAAAATCATTAGATGGTATAAAAAGAAGAACAAGAGCGGGAATGGGGCGTTGTCAATCAGGTTTTTGTTCACCGAAAACAATGGAAATTCTTGCAAGAGAACGCGGAATCAATATAGAAGAGATTACAAAATCAGGCGGAAGATCCCAGATTATTGTAGGAAAAAATAAGGATCAGTTGTAGGGAGGATGCCAGATATGAAAGTATATGATATTGTAATTGTAGGAGGCGGTCCGGCAGGGATGGCTGCAGCAGTGGCAGCAAAGAAGCAGGGAATCGATCGTATTTTGATTCTCGAAAGAGACCATGAGCTTGGCGGTATTTTGAATCAGTGCATCCATAATGGTTTTGGCCTTCACACATTTCAAGAAGAATTGACTGGTCCTGAATATGCAGACCGGTTTATCGGACAGGTAAAGTCATATAATATCGAATATAAATTAAATACAATGGTGATGGATGTAAGTCGTGATAAAAGAGTGACCGCCATGAATCGGGAAGAGGGAATGTTTGAGATTCAAGCCAAGGCAATCATTTTTGCAATGGGATGCAGAGAACGATCCAGAGGGGCATTAAATATTCCGGGATATCGTCCGGCAGGAATTTATTCAGCAGGAACAGCACAAAGGCTGGTAAATATGGAAGGATTTCTTCCGGGGCGGGAGGTTGTAATTCTTGGTTCTGGTGATATCGGACTGATTATGGCAAGGCGTATGACGCTGGAAGGTGCGAAAGTGAAAGTCGTGGCAGAGCTTATGCCATATTCCGGAGGGTTAAAGAGAAATATTGTTCAATGTCTTGATGATTATGGAATCCCGTTGAAGTTAAGCCATACCGTGATTGATATTAAAGGGAAAGAACGGGTAGAAGGAGTTACGTTAGCTGAAGTAGACGAGAACAGAAGACCAATCGAAGGTACGGAAGAATTTTATTCCTGTGATACTTTGTTGCTTTCCGTAGGCTTGATTCCGGAAAATGAGATTTCCGGCAGTATGGGAGTAGAACTCAATCCGATTACGTCGGGGCCGAAGGTCAATGAGAGACTGGAAACAAGTATAGAAGGTGTATTTGCCTGTGGGAATGTATTGCATGTACATGATCTCGTAGACTTTGTGTCAGAAGAAGCGGCGGCAGCGGGCAAGAATGCGGCAATGTATGTACAAGAAGGAGAAAGCGCAAGCGAACAGGGGAGAAAGATTAAACTGCGCCCATTGGAGGGTGTCCGATATACGGTGCCGGAGACAATTAATCCAATGCGGATAGATGAGAAACTGACAGTTCGCTTTCGTGTGGGAAATGTCTACCAGAATTGTTATATCAGTGTATATTTTGATGAGGAAAGAGTGCTTCATAGAAAGAGACAGATTGTTGCTCCCGGTGAGATGGAAGAAATCAAACTGAGCAAAGAAGAGCTTCTTAAATATCCGAATCTTGACACAATAACGATAAAGATTGAGGAGGCATAGAATATGGAGATCAAAAAACTGACTTGTATTAACTGTCCGGTGGGATGTTCCCTGAAGGTTGAGTTAGACGGAGAGAACGTGATTTGCGTAAGTGGGAATACATGCAGGCGCGGCGAAATCTATGCACGAAAAGAAGTGACGAATCCAACAAGAATTGTAACGTCAACCGTGAAGGTTGTAAACGGAACTTCCGGCACAGTGTCGGTGAAAACAAAAGAAGATATTCCGAAAGAGAAGATATTTGCATGTGTACAGGCATTAAGAGGAATAGAGGTTCAGGCGCCGGTACACATTGGGGATGTGATCTTGGAAAATGTGGCAGGTACGGGAGTGGATATTGTCGCAACAAGGAATGTATAGAAAGGATGTCATTAAGTTATGCAGGAAATAAAATGTCCCAATTGCGGAACTGTTTTTCAGGTAGACGAATCGGAATATGCACAGATTCTGCGGCAGGTGAGGGATGATGAATTTAAAAAAGAATTAGAATACCGTGCCAAGGACTTGGCGGAGAAAAAAGAAACTGATCTGAAACTTGTCCGGATGGAACAGGAGAAAAAACTGGGAGAAATCATAACATCCAAGGATTCAGAATTAGCAAAAAAAGATCGGATGATCGAGCAGCTCAAAATGCAGATTGCCGGAGAGAAGACCGAAAGAGAATTGGCTGTTTCAAAAGCTGTTCAGCAAAAAGAAAAAGAGCTGTCTGAGAAGCAGACGGAGATTACCAAGTTAAAAGGTCAGATTTCCAATACAGAGGCGCAGAGTAAATTAAGAGAGCAGTCTATGAAGACCCAGTATGAAGACCGGCTGAAATTAAAGGATGAACAGATTGAATATTACAAGGACTTCAAAGCGCGCCAGTCTACCAAAATGGTTGGCGAGAGCTTAGAACAGCATTGTATGAATCAGTTTAACTCCATTCGGATGACGGCATTTCCTAATGCTTATTTTGAAAAAGATAACGATGCTAGGAGCGGGAGTAAGGGAGACTTTATTTTCAGAGAGGCAGGGACAGACGGAACCGAATTCATTTCAATTATGTTTGAAATGAAAAATGAGATGGATGAGACTGCTACGAAGCACAAAAACGAAGATTTTTTCAAAGAGCTGGACAAAGACAGACGGCAGAAAAATTGTGAATATGCAGTTCTGGTATCACTTCTTGAAATCGACAACGAATTATATAATAATGGAATTGTAGATGTGTCTTATAAATATGAGAAGATGTATGTGATCCGTCCGCAATTTTTCATTCCGATGATTACTTTGCTTAGAAATGCAGCACTTAATTCATTGCAATATAAGCAGGAACTTCAGGTGGTGAAAAATCAGCAGATCGATATCCTTCATTTTGAAGAGAATATGAATGCATTCAAAGAAGGTTTTGCAAGAAATTATCGGATTGCAAGCGATCGTTTTAAGACGGCGATTGATGAGATTGATAAGACGATTACGCATTTACAAAAGACGAAAGATGCGCTTCTTTCCTCGGAGAATAATCTTCGTCTGGCAAATAATAAAGCGGATGATCTAAGTATCAAGAAGCTGACGAAAAATGCGCCTGCAGTGCGGGAGATGTTTGAGGAACTGGACGATCGGCGAGTGTAGATAGGAATAAAGAGTGTGAGCAAGGAGATACATTTATGAAGCGTAACATTCGATTAGAAGATATTTCAGATGGAAAATTATATACTGCAAATGATCTTGTGAAGACAGATTGTCATGATTGTGAAGGTTGTTCAGCCTGCTGCAGTGGGATGGCGTCTATTGTTTTGGACCCTTTGGATGTCTGGCTGTTGTGCACAGGACTTGGAAAAGCTTTCGAAGGATTAATGGAAGAGCATATAGAATTACAGGTGGTGGACGGTGTGATTCTTCCGCGGTTAAAAATGTCGGAGGATTCAGAGTCTTGTTCATTTCTTGATGAAAACGGAAGATGCTCGATTCATCCATTCAGACCGGGAATTTGCAGACTATTTCCACTTGGACGCTATTATGAGGAAGCTGGATTCCGCTATTTTCTGCAAGTAAATGAATGCAAGAAGAAAGATCAAAGTAAGATTAAAGTGAAAAAGTGGCTTGGAATTCCGAAACTTAAATCTTACGAGAAGTATATTTGGGACTGGCATCAATTCTTGAAGACTTGCGAGGAGGCGATGAAGACGTTGGATGATGAGAATCAGAGAATTTTTCAGCTCTATATCTTGCGGACGTTTTATCAGACGCCTTATAGGGCAGGTGAAAAAGCGGTTTGTGAGACGTCGCTTCAATACGAAGAATTTTATCAGGAATTTTATGACAGGATGAGAGATTTGAAAGAGCGGTTAGGACTTTAACTTAACGTGTAGTATAGAGGGGAACTTATGGACAGAGAGTATAGCTATATCACCCTTGGCATTCTCGCCCACGTGGATGCAGGGAAGACAACTTTATCAGAGAGTATGATGTATTTGACCGAACAGATCAGAACATTGGGGCGGGTAGATCATAAAGATGCGTTTCTTGATACACATGAATTGGAGAGAGACCGGGGGATCACCATATTTTCTAAACAGGCGGTTTTTAATCTTGGAGATAAAAAAGTAACTCTTCTGGACACGCCGGGGCACGTAGACTTTTCAGCAGAAATGGAGCGTACATTGCAAGTTCTTGATTATGCGGTTCTTGTGATAAGCGGAGCAGACGGCGTGCAAGGACATACGAGAACTTTGTGGAGGCTGTTAGAGCAGTACAAAATACCTGTATTTTTATTTGTAAATAAGATGGATCAAGAAGGAACGAATCGCGAACAGTTGCTAAGTGAGTTAAAAAAGTCGCTGAGTGAAGGAATTACAGCTTTTGATATAGCGCATGACGAAGAGAAGCGAGAGGAATTTTATGAAAATATAGCGGTTTGTGATGAGAAAGCTTTGGAAACTTATTTGGAAGTCGGCGAGCTTCCGGAAAAAGACGTGAAAAGATTGATTAAAGAGCGGAGAGTATATCCGTGTTATTTCGGTTCTGCGTTGAAAGTGGAAGGAGTTAAGGAGCTGTTAAATGATATCGAAAAGTATACTGTAAGCAGTCAGATGGGACAAGCGTTTGGGGCGAAGGTATTTAAGATTTCCAGAGATCGTCAGGGGAATCGTCTGACCCATCTTAAGATTACAGGCGGAAGACTGCGCGTGAAGGATCAGCTTGCCGGCGGAGAACAATCCGAAGAGCCATGGGAAGAGAAGGTGAATCAGATTCGTATTTACTCCGGTGAGAAATATGAGATGGTACAGGAGGCTGCTGCAGGGATGATCTGTGCAGTGACCGGACTGACAAAGACATATCCGGGAGAGGGACTTGGAAAAGAACAAAGGTCAGAACCGCCTCATTTGTCACCGGTACTTAATTACCGTGTTATCTTTCCGGAGCATGTAAATATTCCTGCTATGCTTCAGAATTTTCGTATTCTGGAAGAGGAAGACCCGATGCTTCGTGTTGTATGGAATGAAGAGCTGGAGGAAATCCACGTACAGCTTATGGGAGAGGTACAGACCGAAGTGTTGCGCAGTCTGATAGAAGAGCGCTTTGGTGTGAAGGTATCGTTTGACAGTGGAAATATTGTATATAAGGAAACAATCAAAAATACAGTAGAAGGTGTGGGACATTATGAACCGCTTCGTCATTATGCAGAGGTACATTTGATCATGGAGCCGGCAGCGTCCGGCAGTGGACTGGTATTTGACAGTATATGCAGTGAAGATGTGCTGGATCGAAACTGGCAGAGACTGATTCTTACACATCTGTCAGAAAAAGCTCACCGAGGAGTACTTATGGGAGCGGAGATTACGGATATGAAGATTACGCTGGCAGCAGGTCGCGCGCATTTGAAACATACCGAGGGCGGAGATTTCCGTCAGTCCACTTACCGGGCAGTCCGGCAGGGCTTGATGCAGGCAGAATCTGTGCTGCTGGAGCCATATTATGACTTTCGCCTGACGGTTCCGGCAGAAATGGTGGGGCGTGCACTTACAGATATTCAGTGCATGTATGGACAATTTTCACCACCGGAGACCGAAGGCGAGATGAGTATTGTTGTAGGAAGTGCACCGGTATCCGAGATGAGAGATTATCCGAAAGAGGTTAGGAACTATACTAGAGGTCAGGGGAATTTAAGTCTTGTATTTCAAGGGTATGCACCATGCCATAATACCGAAGCAGTCTTAGAAGAAGCGGGCTATGATCCGCAGAGTGATACAGAGAATCCGACAGGATCTGTATTTTGTTCCCATGGAGCAGGATTCTATGTTCCGTGGAATGAAGTGCCGGATTATATGCATATAGAAAGTCAGCTCAGAAAACGGGAATTGCAGGACGGAGAAAAGAAACCGGACCGTTCATACAGTGGCAATAACGGCGCATTAAAAAGCATCGAACTTTCCAGACAAGAAGAACAAGAGTTGGAAGAGATTTTTATCAGAACTTATGGCAAGATAGAGCGAAAGAATGCGCCGGGCCCACGAAGAGTTATTTCCGAAAAAGAGAAAAAAGAACAAAAGCGTGAAGAAATTCCGGAATATTTGCTTGTAGATGGCTACAATGTGATTTTTGCATGGGAAGATTTGAAAGAACTTGCCAAAGAAAATATAGAAGCGGCAAGAAATAAGCTTATGGATATTATGTGCAACTATCAAGGGTATAAGAAATGTACGCTGATTCTAGTGTTTGATGCTTATAAGGTGGAAGGCTCATGGCTGGAAATACAAAAGTATCATAATATTCATGTCGTATATACGAAAGAAGCAGAAACAGCAGACCAGTATATTGAAAAAGTTGTTCATGTGATCGGAAGAAAATACCATGTGACAGTTGCAACCTCCGACGGAGTGGAGCAGGTGATTACAGTTGGTCAGGGGGCAAGCCTTATTTCGGCAAGAGAGCTGGAAGAAGAAGTAGAGATTATGAAGAGGGAACTTCGGGAACAGTATTTAAACCGTCATAGGGGAGGCAAGAATTATCTCTTCGATCATATGGAAGAAGGACTTGCAGAGCAGATGGAACGGATTCGTCTGGGAGAAGAAAAGGATTTTGCATCAGAAGATAGTTAGCTAAATCAGAAGAAAGTTAAGAAAAAGGGGCTGTCGGTTAATACCGATTTTTAGCTTCTAAATCTTAAAATAAGAATCTCCTGTAGAAATCAGTGTTTTTATACCTGATTTTCTACAGGAGATTCTTATTTTTTTCTTTTATGCATGTATTTTAGGGCGCAAAATCCCCTCAACTGCATTTTTGAAAACACTCTTTTCTAAGCAGCCTTTTCTTCGCTCTTTCCCTCAAATTTCTTGATCTTATCATGAAGAAAACGATGGTATTTATTTATATTTCTTCCAATCGCATACAGCATGAATTCTTTATATACTTTTTCGGCTGTCCGGTAATTGAAACGGCGAAAACCGTCATTTTCTTTGATATCCCCAAAATGTCCTTCTGTCTGAATGGAACGGATCTGGCGGTTCAAAATCCCTTTCTCACTTTGGATGTTTGCATGAGATTCTTCTTTTAAAGCTTCCCATTGTTCATTGATCTTCATGACCTTATTTTTCTCTGCATCTTTTTCAGCATCATATTTATAGAGACATTTTGCTTTATGTTCGCAGCCGTTGCAATCGGAACATCCATACACCTCAAACGTTTGAGTGTAACCAGCCTGTTCTTTTGTTTCGGTTCTGATATGATGAAGTTCTCTTCCGTCATGGCAGACATAATAAAGCTCATCCTCGAACATCTGTGTTTTCATGTTGTAATACTTCCCAATATCTTCCAGATAAGCACGTGTTTTTCGCTTTTCATGATCCTGCAGTTTGATGTAACTGGAAATGTTCTGTTTTTTTAAATACAGAAGATTCTTTTCACTACAATAACCACTGTCTGCCGTAACTTCTCTCAAGACAGCTCCAAATGCTTTTTTATGTTTCTCCAAGACCGGAATTAACGTATTATAATCTGTCCGGTCATTGCTTACATATGCCTGAACAATAAAATAATTCTCTACTGCTATCTGAATGTTATATGCTGCTTTTAATTGTCCATTTAGCATATGGTCTTCTTTCATTCTCATAAATGTAGCTTCCAAATCTGTTTTGGAATAACTGTTCCGATCTTTCCCCATGATTTCGAAGCATTCTTTATAGCCCATGAGACGTTCACCACAGGTTTCCAGCTCCTCATATAGTTGTTGGATTTCTGGTTTTCTTTTCCCTTTTCCATAAACAAATGTGATATGTTCCTGCTCTGCGATCTGAAGCAGATTTTTCTGGAGTTTCAGAATCTCCAACGGAGAACAATTGTCAATTTCGATGATTGTATTATTGGACAACTTTTTATGCTTTGTCAGTTTTCGTTTCCGGTTCTTTTCAATGACATCCCTTACTTTCTCCATTCCTTCGATCACAAACATATGAGCATGGGGAATGTCATATTTGATGCCATACTCATTTTCATCAATCAGAACATTATATTTCTGATACAGCGAATCAATGGTATCTAACAATCCCGCTAGATGGTAATTGAGCGTTCCTCTCCATACAAACGTATAACGGTTTGCATTGGCTTCTATTTTTGTGCCATCAATAAAAAGAGATTTTAAAGTAATGAGTCCTTCTTTTTGCAGACGGCGAAGAAACTGATAGTTCAGTTCATCCAATACATCAGCTGTTAGTTTTTTATTTTTAAACTCATAGAACGCATCTCTTTTTGGTTTCTGTCCTTTGGTAAGCCAGATAAACGCAAGGTCTCTTTCACATAACTCCACAATACGGTCAACAGCTCGAACCCCTCGCATGTTTGCGTAAGTAACGACAGCATACATCATAATTGGGTTAAACCCGGTTCTTCCCTTATCTGAACAATTGGCTAACAAGCCAGAAAAATCTAAATCCTCCATTACTTTTTTCAGGGTATAGACTGGATCGTCGTCAGGTAAACACAATTCGAAGAAACTGAAGTTAATTTTCTGTTGCCCTAATTCAAAAAATTCGTTATAATAATCTTGTTTTTGCATAGTTCTATTATAACATGGAACGGAGTGAAAGATGGTTGTCGTTAGCCATCTTTTTCTTTTTTTACTTTATAGGAAAGTTCGATATTTGCTGGATTCACGAATGAAAAAAGCTCGCATAAAAGTGAGCATGGTAAAGAGATGGCGCTGGTTAAAAGATATAAAAACCGTCTACACCAGCCTCATCGGAAAATAAATCATCTTCATTTAAGAAATAATCCATATCCAAAAGATCATCATCGCTCATGTCGCGGACTTCGTCAGAAGTCATGCCTTCTGGAGGATTTTTAATATACTGTTCCCGAAGTTCCTTTGCAAGTTCTGCCTCAGTGATTCGTTTCATAGTGATAGCCTCCATTTCCATATTAGATACGTTGATTGTACCATGTAACAGGAGACTGTGGAAGAGAAGAAGGAGAGGCAGGAGAACGGCATCGGTGCTTACGCATCACTCTTTCATATAATTCATGCAAAGGAACAGGTTCATGGTTGAAATATAACTCAAGGAAAAGCATAGTTGTACTACAAGAAGGGCATTTTAGAGGATCATAACCAAAAGTATGAAGGATAGAATCTCGCCACCGATTAAAGGAAAGGAATATTTTGTGCTTTTCCCTGGAGATTGCTCTGTGAAGAGACTGGTCAGATTTACGATGTCTGGCATATATACCATAATAACGAATCATCTTGAAATGTTTTTCAGGGATATGCTGAGTAAGTCGTGCCATGAAATCAAGAACAGGGAGAGTTTCAGTGACCAGTTTTTCGTCTTCATGACGATTATAGTGAAAAGTAACAAATTCACCGTCGTAAGAATCAATACGAGAAGTTGCAATGACTGGTCTGCCAAGATAACGGCCAATGTACTTAATCACATGAGAGGGATTGCATTTATTGGGCATAGCTCGAACATAAAAACCATTTTTATGTTCGGTGTAGATAGAAGCCTTAAGTTTTTTAAAGGGGTCACCGAGCTTAGAATGTAACTCGTTCAAAAGAGCCGTTTGGAATGAATCGCGCAAAAGCCTATAATTGAAGTGTTTTTTGTGACGCCAGTGAAGGGAATTACCAATGCCACCTTCAGAAATTAGACAATGGATATGAGGGTTCCACTTTAAATCTCTGCCAAAGGTATGAAGGACACAGATAAAACCAGGAGTAAAGAGTTCTGATTTGTTATCTTTATGGAACATGCGTGTGACAACACTGTTAACAGCAGAGAAAAGGCAGTTCAAAAGAGAGCGGTCATTTAAAAACAGAGGACGGAGTTCTCTGGCAATGGTAAAGACACAGTGGCGATGCTGGACATTGATGATCTTAAAGGACATAGAGGTAGTTCTGTCAATGGAATACATGTTACCGCAGGTAGGACAAAAGCGGGAATGACAACGGAAAGGAACAAATTTGAAATTTCCGCAGGAAGGGCAGGTATACATGGCACCACCAAAAGAAGGATCACCACAATTAATCATTTTTTCTACATTTTCGATGACAGAGTCGCGAGGGTGTTGAATATAAATCATTTCCTCAAAATGGTCTTTAAAAATCTTTTGTAAAATATTCATAAGTCTATTATGAGGGAAAATAAGGAAAAAAGAAACCCCCAACCCCTCAAGATTGAGGGGCAGGGGAGTTGAAGTGTCGAAGACACTTTTTTATAGAAAAGTTTCAGGGGCAGATTTGACTCATGTGAGTCAAATCTGCCCCTGTTTGGAACTATCTATTTCCCGACAGCCCCTTTTGAATTTTGTAAAAGATTTTTAGTACATTCCGCGGCGTGAACGTGCTACTTTGTTGAGGGTATCCTGCATCAGGCAGTAGTTGATAATGCCAAAGCCAAGAATACCGATTACAAGGAACAGAATGTTAGAATTGCCTGCTCCGCCGTTGATGCGGTCACAGCGCTCGCCCATTTTGTACATCCAATATAATCCATAGATGCCGCAAGTAACAAAAGAAAGAAGAAGAACCATTCCACCGGAAGTTGCCTGAGCTTCTCCGGCCAGTGGATTGATCTCATCATTTAGTACGATCATCCAGTAGATGCCGTAGATTCCGCAAGTGATGATTGTAAATAAAATACAAAGCGGAATACTTCTTTCTGTAGCACCGCGATAGGAATTCATATTCGGTGTGTTGTTCATATATGGATTGCCATTCATATTCGGGTTACCGTTCATGTTCGGATTGCCGTTTGTATTTGCGTTACCATAAGCAGTATTATATGGATTACCGTTCATATTCGGGTTGCTGTTTGTATTCTGACTGTCAGAATTCGGTCCGGCTGTATTTTGTGAAAACATATTACCGCATTCTGGACACGCATTTGCATGGTCGTCACAAGGGGCGCCGCATTTGCTGCAAAATTTCATATTATATTCCTCCTCAAGTTATTGTTGTTTTCATAGAGTAAATCGGTTACTATAATACTGTAGCATAAATAGATAGAAAATACAATTTCTATCTCGATCAAAATTTTAATCTTTATGGGGTAACGTATGTCTTTAGATGATTATAGCAAAGCTTATAAATTGGGGAAAAAAGAATATCAATACCGAATGATGCACGGTATGAATCCGATGTTGGAGGTGTTGGATGATATCCTTCCGACAAGAGGATCATTTTCGGAAATACCGCTTGGATTAGTTCAGATACCGATCGATCAGATTGTTGGAACAAAGACCGAGGGGAGAAGCAATGCGTTTGCGGCGAATTTCATGCCGATTTTGCGTGAGACTACGGAATTTGCAAGAAAATGGGCACAGCTTAGTACCAGCCATTTGAATGAAGGAATCCGAGAGCCGGTCAAAGCTTATGAATACATGAATAAGTTCTATATTTTGGAGGGGAATAAGCGCGTCAGCGTAATGAAATATTTCGATGCTGTGTCGATTCCGGGGACGGTGATCCGTATTATACCGAAGCGCACGGAGGAGAAAGAAAATAAAATTTATTTTGAATTTCTCGACTTCTATGAATGCAGTAAGGTCAATTATATCTGGTTTTCAGAAGTGGGAAACTTCCCGAAGCTTCAAAAAGCAGTTGGAAAGAAGCCGGATGAAATGTGGAGTGAAGATGACAGACTGCTTTTTAGTTCTACATATACAAGATTTTCCATTGAATTTAAGCAGCAAGGCGGAGAAGAGATCAAGATTACTCCGGGAGATGCTTTTTTGGCATTTATCATGCTATATGGATATGACACAGTCTGCGAAATGACGACAAGGGAATTAAAGAACCTTATTACAAAGAATCGTGAAGATTTCAAATTGTTGGAGCAGGAAGAGAGTATTGATTTAAAGCTGAATCCGAATCAGGAGAAAGCATCTTTCTTAAAGTTGATTTTGCCGTCCAGCATGACAGAACTTAAGATTGCATTTGTTTATGAAAAGACTGCGGGGATCTCTGCGTGGACATATAGTCACGAGCTTGGCAGGCTTCATTTGGAACAGGTGTTTAAGGGACAGGTACAGACGATTTATTATGATAATGTGACAAATGAGACTATTGATGAGGTGCTTCAGGATGCGATTGAGAAGCAGTGTAATATGATCATAACAACAACACCGGCTTTTGTGCAGGCAAGCGTGAAAGCTGCAATTGCATATCCGCAGATTCGTATTTTGAATTGCTCTTTGAATACGTCACATCGTTATATCCGTACTTATTATGCAAGGATGTATGAGGCAAAATTTGTAATGGGTGCAGTTGCAGGCGCTATGACAGAAAATGACAAGATTTCTTATCTTGCTGATATTCCGCTTTATGGAACGATTGCGGATATCAATGCTTTTGCACGGGGAGTTTCTTTGGTAAACCCAAGAGCCAAGATTTATCTGGACTGGACGTCCAAAAAAGATCAGGATGTCTATGAAAATATCCGTAAGATTGGTGCGGGATGCATCTCCGGAAAGGATATGGTAATTCCTGAGGAGGCTTCCAGAGCGTTTGGGCTGTATAGCATGAACGGAGAAGAAACGAGGAATCTTGCAATGCCATTATGGCACTGGGGAAGATTCTATGAGCGTTTAATTCGCACGATCATGAATGGAACATGGAAGTATGATGACGATTCTATAGAGAAGAAGGCGATCAATTATTGGTGGGGAATGTCTGCGGGAGTTGTTGATGTGGTATGCTCTAAGAGTCTGCCGGAAGGAACAAAACAGCTGATCCGAATGTTAAAGAAGTCTGTCTCCAGAGAAGAGATCCATCCATTTTCCGGAGTGCTGTATTCGCAGACAGATGTGGTTCAAAGTGACCCAGACAGAACCTTAAGTCCGGAAGAAATTGCGACAATGGATTGGCTTGGGGATAATGTGATAGGGGAGATACCGGCCAGTGATGAACTTCTGGAGGCTGTGCGCCCCACGGTTCTTCAACAGGGAATTGAGAATAAGAAAGGTTAAATGATATGAAGATATTGGTACTTGCGGATAAAGAATCTCCTTATTTGTGGGATTATTTTGAAAAAAGCAAGTTTGAAGGAATTGATCTTATCATTTCCTGTGGAGATCTGGCAGCAGATTATTTATCATTTTTGACTACGCTGACATCTATTCCGGTGTTATATGTGTGTGGAAATCATGATGATAAATACGAGCAGAAGCCACCGGAGGGATGTGTTTGCATTGATGATAAGATATACGTATATAAAGGGATTCGCATCCTTGGACTTGGAGGTTCCATGCGCTATAAAAAGGGCTGCTATCAGTATACAGAAGGACAGATGGCAAGGAGAGTCCGAAAACTCTGGTTTCAGCTCTTAAGAAGGAGAGGGTTTGATATTCTTGTCACCCACGCTCCGGCGTATGAGTTAAATGATGGAAGAGATCTTCCGCATCAGGGATTTCAAGTGTTTAGAAAATTAATGGAGAGATATCATCCAAGGTTCTTCCTGCACGGGCACGTACATTTGTCCTATGGAAGAGATTATAAGAGATATGATAAGTATGAAGAGACACATGTGATCAATGCCTATGAACGTTGTGTGTTTGAATATGAAGATGAAAATGTAAGAGAGCATATATCATAGAAGAAGCGATATAAAGATAACGGGACATAGCCTTGGCGACTATGTCCCGTTTGTTGTGATTGTGTTTATTCTTTATCCTTAATCAGGCTGTGTAATTCTTGAAGTGACTGCACTTCACCAAGACCGTGTTTCTTAACGTTGTGAATACCCTTTGCGGTTGCTTTTGCAGCGGCAATGGTAGTCATATAAGGAATCTTAGCTTTGATAGCTGATTTACGCAGGTAGCTGTCATCATGGATGCTGTCTTTTCCAACCGGTGAGTTGATGATAAGATCAATCTTACCGTTAGTAATAAGATCCAGAATGTTTGGACGACCTTCCTGAAGTTTATTCACTCTCTCAGCCGGAATACCAGCTTCGTTGATAAGCTTGCAGGTTGTCTCTGTCGCAACGATCTTGAAGCCATTTTCAGCAAACTGGCGGGCAACTTCTACAACTTCTGCTTTGTCCTTGCGGTTTACGGAGATCAGTACAGTTCCGCTAAGCGGCAGTCTGGACTGTGTTGCTTCCTGTGCTTTGTAGAAAGCTTTTCCGTAGTAAGGAGATAATCCAAGAACTTCTCCTGTAGAACGCATTTCCGGTCCGAGGATCGGGTCAACTTCCTGGAACATATTGAACGGGAAGACCGCTTCTTTTACGCCGAAGTAAGGAATTTCCTGTTCTTTTAAGTTCGGTACCGGAGATGGACGTCCGGTGATCTCGGAAGTAATAATGTCAGTAGCTAATGGTACCATGCGGATGTTACATACTTTAGATACCAATGGAACAGTACGGGATGCACGTGGATTTGCTTCCAGTACATATACTTTTCCGTTTTCAATTGCATACTGCATGTTCATAAGACCTCTGACATGCATTTCTTCTGCAATTTTTCTTGTATATTCCTTGATTGTTTGTACATTTTCTTCGGAAATGTGCGCAGAAGGAATGATACATGCTGAGTCACCGGAATGCACGCCGGCAAGCTCGATATGCTCCATAACGGCAGGAACGAATGCATGTGTTCCGTCACTGATCGCGTCTGCTTCACATTCTAATGCATGATTTAAGAAACGGTCGATGAGGATCGGACGATCCGGTGTTACACCGACAGCTGCTTTCATGTAATTTGTCAGACTTTCATCATCATAGACAACTTCCATTCCGCGTCCGCCAAGTACATAAGAAGGACGTACCATAACAGGATAACCGATTTTTGTAGCGATAGCTAAAGCCTCTTCTACTGTAGTAGCCATTCCTGACTCTGGCATTGGAATCTCTAACTTATCCATCATTTCACGGAAGAGGTCACGGTCTTCTGCAAGGTCAATGATGGATGGGGAAGTTCCGAGAATCTTCACACCGTTTTTCTCAAGATCAGCAGCAAGGTTCAGAGGAGTCTGCCCGCCGAACTGTGCGATAACGCCAACCGGTTTTTCTTTCTTGTAAATGCTTAATACATCTTCCAGTGTCAGTGGCTCAAAGTAAAGCTTATCGGAAGTATCGTAGTCTGTAGATACTGTTTCCGGGTTACAGTTTACGATGATTGTCTCAAAGCCAAGCTTCTTAAGAGCTAAAGAAGCATGTACACAGCAGTAGTCAAATTCAATACCTTGTCCGATACGGTTTGGACCGCCACCGAGGATCATGATCTTCGGTTTGTCATTTGATACAGGATTCTTATCTTCTGCGTTGTAAGTTGAGTAGTAGTATGCGCTGTTTTCGGTTCCGCTTACGTGAACACCTTCCCATGCTTCCTCAACGCCGAGTTCGATTCTGTGGTTTCTGATTTCATCCTCAGATACCTCTAAAATCTGGCTCAAGTATTTATCAGAGAATCCGTCTTTCTTTGCGGTGATCAGTTTATCATCAGATGGAAGAGAACCTTTGTTAGCAATCAGAGATTCTTCTTCCTCTACTAATTCTTTCATCTGCTCAATAAACCATGTCTTCACTTTTGTGATTTCGTTAATCTCTTCTACAGTTGCACCTTTTCTCAGTGCTTCGTACATGATGAAGTGGCGTTCACTGGATGGAGTGATGAGCATTTTCAAGAGCTCTTCTTTTGACTTTGTATCAAAATCTTTTGCGTGTCCCAGTCCGTAACGACCTGTCTCGAGGCTTCGGATTGCTTTCTGGAAAGCTTCCTTATAAGTCTTACCGATACTCATAACTTCACCGACTGCACGCATCTGAGTGCCGAGTTTATCTTCCACGCCTTTGAATTTCTCAAATGCCCAACGAGCAAATTTGATTACAACGTAATCTCCGTTTGGAACATATTTATCAAGAGTTCCGTATTTTCCGCAAGGAATGTCCTTCAGAGTAAGGCCTGCTGCAAGCATTGCAGATACTAAAGCGATCGGGAAACCGGTTGCTTTAGAAGCAAGTGCGGAAGAACGGGAAGTTCTTGGGTTGATCTCGATGATGATATCTCTGTCTGTCTTAGGATCGTGTGCCCACTGTACGTTACAACCACCGATTACTTTAACAGAATCTACGACTTTGTGGGATTTCTCCTGTAAACGCTTTTGAACTTCTTCTGAAATCGTAAGCATTGGAGCAGAACAGAAGGAATCACCGGTGTGAACGCCAAGAGGATCGATGTTCTCGATGAAGCAGACTGTGATCATGTTACCATCTTCATCGCGGACAACCTCAAGTTCAAGTTCTTCCCATCCGAGAATGGATTCCTCTACAAGAACCTGTCCGACTAAAGAAGCCTGAAGACCTCTTGCCATAACAGTTTTTAATTCTTCCTTATTATATACGAGTCCGCCGCCGGCGCCGCCCATTGTGTAAGCAGGACGAAGTACAACCGGATAACCAAGTTCATCTGCAATTGCAAGACCTTCCTCTACAGAATATGCAACCTGACTTCTTGCCATATCGATGCCAAGAGCATCCATAGATTTCTTGAATTCAATACGGTCCTCACCACGTTCAATAGCGTCAACCTGTACACCGATAACTTTTACATTATATTTATCAAGAATACCTGCCTGTGCAAGCTCTGAACAAAGATTGAGACCAGATTGTCCTCCAAGGTTTGGAAGAAGCGCATCCGGACGCTCTTTAGCAATAATCTGTTCCAGTCTCTCCACATTCAGAGGTTCGATATAAGTAACATCAGCAGTTTCTGGATCAGTCATAATAGTAGCTGGGTTAGAATTTACCAGCACGATTTCATAACCAAGTTTACGCAGGGCTTTACATGCCTGAGTTCCAGAGTAATCAAATTCGCAGGCCTGTCCAATGATGATCGGGCCAGAACCGATAATTAGTACTTTGTGAATATCTGTTCTTTTTGACATATGTATCCTCCTAATCTAAATTGAAAAACTCTTTACCCTCTATTATATAGGAAATTCGTTAAAAAAGAAAACGAAAAATGAAAAAATTATGCAGAACTATAACGAAAATAGAAAGAAAATATATAACAATAAGATGGATAGATACGAAAAAATCAGATATATTCTGAAAAATAAAAAATATTATATGAATATTACGAACCTTTTTGAGAATTACTTTAGGAAAATACATGAGAAAAATGCTATACTATTAACACAGAAAAGAAATTATGGACAGAATAGTAAGAGGACAGGAGGAAAGAGAAGATGGCAAAGATTTATAAAGGTGCTCTGGAATTGGTTGGAAACACTCCGCTTATGGAAGTGGTAAATGTGGAAAGAGAACTAGGACTAAAGGCGAGAGTGCTTGTGAAATTAGAATATTTAAATCCAACGGGAAGTGTAAAAGACCGTGCGGCAAAATCCATGATTGAAGATGCAGAAGAAAGAGGAATTTTGAAAGAAGGGGCGGTTATCATTGAACCTACTTCCGGAAATACGGGAATTGGTCTTGCGTCAATTGCAGCAGTAAAAGGATACCGGATGATTTTGACGATGCCGGATACAATGAGTGTAGAGAGGAGAAATATTTTAAAAGCGTATGGGGCGGAGATTGTGTTGACCGAGGGCTCGAAGGGAATGAGTGGTGCTATTGAGAAGGCAGAAGAACTTGCAAAAGAGATTCCCAATAGCTTTATTCCGGGACAATTTGATAATAAAGCAAATGCAAAAGCACATTTCCTGACAACAGGGCCGGAGATTTGGGGAGATACAGAAGGCGAAGTAGATATCTTCATTGCGGGAGTAGGAACAGGCGGAACACTTACGGGAACCGGAGAATATTTAAAATCGAAGAAGCCTGAGGTTCGCGTGGTAGCATTGGAACCGGCAGATTCTCCGGTTCTGTCCGGAGGAGAGGCAGGACCGCATAAATTGCAGGGAATTGGAGCGAACTTTGTACCGGCAGTGTTGAATACGGAGGTTTATGATGAGATTTTCTGTGCAGAAAGTGATGATGCTTTCCGTGCAGCTAAGCTTTTGGCGAAAAAAGAAGGACTTTTGGTAGGAATATCTGCGGGCGCAGCATTCCATGCAGCCATAACCTATGCACAAAAAGAAGAAAACAAAGGGAAAACGATCGTTGTTTTGCTTCCGGATAGTGCAGACCGCTATTATTCTACGCCATTATTTGGAGATTAGAATTGTCAAAATGCGCTGGTTGTGATAAAGTGATATTTGGTAATATATTTCATTTTAATACAAGGGGATAGAAAATATGGAAAGAAGAGTAGGTACCATATCAAGAGGAATTCGTTGTCCGATTATCCGTGAAGGAGATAATCTGGCAGATATTATTGTAGAGAACGTGCTGGAAGCAGCAAAGAGTGAAGGTTTTGAGCTTCGTGACCGCGACGTAATCGCAGCGACAGAATCTATTGTTGCGAGAGCGCAGGGAAACTATGCATCTGTTGACGCCATTGCCCAAGATGTAAAAGAAAAATTAGGCGGAGAGACGATCGGTGTCATTTTTCCGATTCTTTCCAGAAACCGTTTTTCTATTTGTCTGAAAGGAATTGCGAAAGGTGCAAAGAAAGTAATTCTTATGCTCAGCTATCCAAGTGATGAAGTGGGAAATGAATTAGTATCTTTAGATCAGCTTGATGAAGCCGGAATCAATCCATACAGTGATGTGTTGGATGAAAAGAGATACCGCGAATTATTCGGTGAAAATCTTCACCCATTTACCGGAGTGGATTATGTGAAATATTATAGTGAAGTAATCCGTGAGGCAGGCGCTGACGTGGAAGTGATTTTTGCAAATCAGCCGCAGGAGATTTTAAAGTATACAAAGAATGTGCTTGCATGTGATATCCATTCAAGAGCAAGAACGAAACGCATTCTGAAAGCACATGGTGCAGAACGTGTATATGGAATGGATGATATTCTTACAAGTCCGGTGGACGGAAGCGGATGTAATGAGCGCTTTGGACTTCTTGGTTCTAATAAGTCTACAGAAGAAAGTGTGAAGCTGTTCCCGCGTGAATGCACAGACCTTGTATTGGACGTGCAGAAACAGATTCTTGATAAAACGGGAAAACACGTAGAAGTTATGGTATACGGTGACGGCGCTTTCAAAGATCCTGTTGGAAAGATCTGGGAACTTGCAGATCCGTGTGTATCTGTTGCAAATACGGAAGGACTTGAAGGAACTCCGAACGAGTTGAAATTAAAATATCTTGCAGATAATGATTTTAAAGATCTGTCAGGTGAAGCGTTAAAAGAAGCGATTTCTAAGAAAATCAAAGAAAAAGATGATAATTTGGTCGGCAACATGGTTTCTCAGGGAACAACACCGAGACGTCTTACAGATTTAATCGGTTCTCTGTGCGATCTGACCAGCGGTTCTGGTGACAAAGGAACACCGGTCATCTTGATTCAGGGATATTTTGATAATATGACAGATAATTAAAATGGAAGGAGAGCAAGAGATATATGAAACAGGATATGATTGTAATTCTGGATCTTGGAAGTACTGAAAATACAGTGATTGCCAGACGGATTCGTGATATGGGTGTATACAGCGAGATTCATCCGCATGATATTACACCGGAACAGCTTAAAAAGCTTGATAATGTAAAAGGTATTATTTTAAATGGTGGAGAAAACCGCGTAGTAGATGGAACACCGGTAGATGTTTGTGAAGAAATCTATGCGCTTGGTTATCCGGTGATGGCAATCGATCATCCGACAGCAAAATGTGAGGAAGTGTATGATCAGATTCCGGGAGAAGATGTGTTGAAGGCATTCCTTTTTAATACATGTAAAGCGGAAGCAAACTGGAACATGAAGAACTTTGTAGAGGATCAGGTAGAACTGATCCGTAAGCAGGTGGGAGATAAAAAAGTGTTGTTGGCATTGTCCGGTGGTGTTGATAGTTCTGTAGTAGCAGCTCTTCTTATCAAAGCAATCGGTAAACAGTTAGTCTGCGTGCACGTAAATCACGGTCTGATGCGTAAGGAAGAATCTGAGAGCGTTGTAGAAGTGTTTAAAAATCAGATGGATGCAAATCTTATTTATGTGGATGCTTCTGAGAGATTCCTTGGAAAACTAGAAGGTGTGGCAGATCCGGAAGAGAAGAGAAAGATTATCGGAGCAGAATTTATCCGTGTATTTGAAGAAGAAGCAAGAAAGCTGGAAGGAATTGATTTCCTTGCACAGGGAACCATTTATCCGGACATTGTGGAAAGTGGAACAAAGACAGCGAAGGTTGTAAAATCCCATCACAATGTAGGAGGACTTCCGGAGGATCTTCAGTTTGATCTGGTAGAGCCTCTCTACTATCTGTTCAAGGATGAGGTTCGAGCTTGCGGTATTGAACTTGGACTTCCACATGGTATGGTATATCGTCAGCCATTCCCGGGACCGGGACTTGGTGTGAGATGTCTTGGCGCGATCACAAAAGAACGTCTGGAAGCAGTACGTGAGTCAGATGCAATCCTCCGTGAAGAGTTTGCAAATTCCGGATTAGATAAGAAAGTATGGCAGTATTTCACAGTAGTACCGGATTTTAAATCAGTAGGAGTGAAAGATAATGCAAGATGCTTCGAGTATCCAGTAATCATCCGTGCGGTAAATACCATCGATGCTATGAGCGCAAGCGTAGAGCAGATTGATTGGCCAATTCTGATGAAGATTACAGACAGAATCTTAAAAGAAGTGAAAAATGTAAACCGTGTATGCTATGATATGAGCCCGAAGCCTTGTGCAACGATAGAGTGGGAATAAGTTGGAGTATCGTAAAAAACCAGTATTTATGCGGGTTTGCGGTACTTTCAAAAGTCTTTTGATAACGGTTGTATAAGAGCCATTATTCTTGTAATCCAGTGGTTTTATGGTTAGAGAATGATTGACAAGCGGTTGTGCAACAAAGCGTTCAGAGCCGTACTCGGAAATATTGCATATTTCCGAGTTGTAGCGTATCCGCCAAATGAATGTATGCAAATATATGTTTATGAGTGCAAGCACTCAACGCATATATTCGCAACATTCGCTTGGCTCTGAACGAATCCATATTATAAACTAAGCCCTTAGCTGTGGGTATGAAACTCATGGCTAAGGGCTTTTTGTCGTCTTTATGCTACTTGCTCAAAAATTTGTTTTTGCATATTCAAATAGTATTTCAAATCATCAGAGGTTTTCTTTTTGAAATATTTTGGTCGGTTTATAGAATGTGTGTTAATGTTATTAGCTTCAGCTAAGCGTTTAGTGAAATCAAATATGCAATTTATCAAATCACTAAATTGAGCTGCGGAAATATTGAGGTTAATAGACTTCTTTGGATTATTTTTTTCGATTGCTTCGATGGAGTTGATAAGAGTGTTCAAGATGTCAATGTTCAAAGTTCCGTTACGAGCAGAATCTAAGTACTCCTGTAAAGCTAATCCGAATTGTCTGTCAAGTTTTCGCTGTTTTCGATGTGCTACATATCCTACCGCCGCTGTCTGAATCAGGATGTGGTGGTACAGGGCAATCCGAGAGTGTATAAAGCACTCAAACTGGAACTTGCCGCTGTCCTTACAGAGTTAAGGCGGATTGAAGCAGGGAGCAGCGTGGATGAGGAACTGATGAATGTAATTGAACTGATTGCCATTATTCTTGGCGGTCTGAAAGGAGAGAATGAAAATGGAGAATAAAAAAGAAAAGACTGCCCCGAATGTATCTGTTGGCGCAGATACGGAGCAGCCAATTTTCAAAAACACTAAAAATAGTAATCCGAGTATGAGGAAAATATCAAGAGTTTTGAGGAAATGCAGAGAGAAATGCAGTTGAGTTTAGACCCCTCCTATCTCAAAGCAGTTTCCATGAATGAACTGTTTGACACCCAGTATCAGAGCAAGCCGCCACTGATCGACGGTCTGCTCTACCCCGGCACATATATTTTTGCAGGTTCTCCCAAACTGGGAAAGAGTTTTCTGATGGCGCAGCTTGCCTATCACGTCAGCACAGGAACACCGTTTTGGAATTATACCACCCGAAAAGGAACGGTACTGTATCTTGCTCTTCCATAATATGCCTCCTAAAAACTATTAAAATTTGAAATAATGTGGTTTCTTCTCAATCAAAAAAGCATATAGACGCGTTTGAATTAATCTTCCCAGGCGATTGCAGACACAGGACACGAGTCGATGGCCTCCTGTACAGCACCCTGATTTTCAGCGTTTGCTGGTTGATACGCTTCCACCTTTCCCTGCTCGTTCATACGGAAAACCTTGTCGCAGATCCACAGCAAAGCCCACAGCCAATGCAGAGATCCTTATCTACTTTTGTTGCTTTCATAAAATCCCCTTCCTTTGTCAATTTTGCGTTTGATTAAAATACAACTACTAAAAGCATCTTGAACGCTTCCTGCCCATATACCGCATGGGGATGGCCTGCTGGCATGACAATAGATTCTCCTTCGTGCAGCAGATATTCAACGCCATCAATCGTGATTTTTCCGATACCATCCAAGCAGGTGACGAAGGCGTCCCCACCCGATTCATGGGTGCTGATCTCTTCGCCCTTTGCGAATGAGAACAGGGTAATACTTACTGCCTGGTTTTGTGTCAAAGTTTTGCTGACAACCTGCCCCTCCTGATAAGAAATTTGTTCTCTCAGCGTCAGTACTTCTGATTGAGCAATGTTTTTCATTTTTTTACTCATAGTATCTCTCCTTTTATTCCAAAATTTTACCACCCAACGAAATCGTAACAATCTGCCAAGGAATGAATTTTCCGCTTGCCTGCAACGCTTTTTTTGCAGCTAATTCCAGTCCGCCGCAGCAGGGAACTTCCATGCGTACAACCGTCACACTTTGAATGTTGTTGTTTTGAATGATCTGCGTCAGCTTTTCGCTGTAGTCTATGCTGTCAAGCTTTGGACAGCCGATAATCGTAATTTTCTCACGCATGAAATCCTCGTGCATTCTGGCATAGGCGTATGCACTGCAATCCGCTGCAATTAACAATTTTGCGCCGTCAAAATATGGTGCATTAGTCGGTACCAGTTTGATTTGGCATGGCCATTGTCCCAACTGTGATTCTGTCTGTATCCGGGCAGAAGGAGTTGTTTCTTGTGAATGTTGAATACGCTGCATTCGACTGCCGGGGCAGCCTGTATGGGGAACAGCGGCATGATTGCTTTTCGCTTTTTTCCTCATATTTTCCTGCACAGCTTTTTCATCATAGGCGGCAGCTTCTCTCTCCACAAAGGAAATTGCACCTGTCGGGCAGGTTGGCAGACAATCTCCCAAACCATCACAATAATCATCTCGCAGAAGTGTTGCTTTGCCGCTTACCATGCCGATTGCACCCTCGTGGCAAGCTTCGGCACACGCACCACATCCGTTACATTTTTCTTCATCTATTTGGATAATTCTTCGAATCATTTTATACCATCCTTTCTCTTGTCTTTCTGGGCATAGTATATTATAATTAAAAATAAAAATCTGTTGTTATAACAACGAAATGGTAAAAAATATGAAATTATCCGATATGCAGCTATTCCGTGGGTTAGAAGAAGATGACATCTCCTCGCTTTTAAGCTGTTTGAATAGTGTAAAACGCAATTATAAAAAAGGAGAAGTAATTCTTTCAGAAGGGAGTATTATAGAGAATATCGGCATTGTACTGTCAGGCATGGCAATGATATCTTGTAACGATATTTGGGGGAATACCAGCATTTTAGGAAGTGTTGCACCTGGTTCTGTATTTGCTGAGGTATATGCCTGTATTCCGGGACAGCCGATGCTGGTTACAGTGTCTGCCGTGGAAGATACCTCTGTGTTGTTTATGAATGTGGGACGTGTTCTGACTACCTGCACAAACGCCTGCCCTTTTCATACAAAGCTTGCGCGAAATCTACTGACTGTCTGTGCTCATAAAAGTCTGCAACTTTCACAAAGGATTTTGCACACCAGTTCCAAATCCATACGAGGCCGATTGATGTCTTATTTTTCAGAATGCGCAAAACATGCCGGAAGCAATTCTTTTCTGATTCCATATAACCGCCAGCAATTAGCAGATTACTTGAATGTTGACCGCAGTACTATGTGCAACGAGCTTTCTAAAATGCAGAAAGATGGCATGATTGAATACAAAAAAAATCGTATTTTGCTCAAAGACTGAGATTTAAGGAATGGTATGAATTTGAATAGGGATTGATTTTTTAAGCAAAATCGCTTATGATCTGAAATAGAATATAGTGCTATTATCCACAGTTACAGAGCAAGTGTTATCAACACCGATAACAAAATGATAACATTAGCCTGTATAGGCAGGATAATATGGATAAATCAAATAATCAAAAGAACTGTAAACACGACAGAGAATAATATCTAAATAAAATTGATTAGTAATTGTCGAGTGGGAATAGTCGCGAGATTTTGGAAAACAGCGTATTTATGCGGAATTTAGGGCATTCAAATAGGCATTCGATGTTAATTGATGTTAAAAAAACTAGGCAGTGATCTGCCTAGTTTTTACTTTAATATTTTATCTACTTTCCCCTACTCAAACTGTATCTCATAGTAATGTGCATAAATTCCATTCTTCGCCACTAACTCATCATGTGTTCCGCGTTCGCAGATGCGGTTGTCTGCGACCACAAGAATCTCGTCCGCATTTCGGATGGTGGAGAGTCGGTGAGCGATAGTAATGGTGGTTCGATTCTTGGCAAGTTCTTCCAGACTCTGTTGAATCCAGCGTTCGCTTTCGTTGTCAAGCGCGCTTGTCGCCTCGTCAAGAATCAGAATCGGAGGATTTTTGAGAAATACTCTGGCGATCGAGATTCGCTGTTTTTGTCCGCCGGATAATCTTGTTCCGCGTTCGCCGACAAAGGTATCATATCCATCTGGGAGCTCTTCGATAAAATCATGGATGTTTGCCTTCTTGGCAGCGTCTATGATTTCATCCATAGTTGCATCTGGTTTTCCGTAGGCAATATTTTCCCGAACCGTTCCGCAGAAAAGATACACATCCTGCTGCACCAGACCGATTTGATTTCTTAGACTATTAAGCGTAAGAGAACGTACGTCTTTGCCGTCAATGGTAATCCGTCCTTCGGTTACATCATAAAATCGAGGAAGGAGAGAACAGATGGTAGTTTTCCCGCTTCCGGATGGTCCGACCAGTGCGATAGATTTTCCGGCTTCTATCTGGAACGACACATCAGATAAGACAGGAGTATCATCGTCGCTGTAGTGGAAAGATACATTTTCGTAAGAAACGTGGCCTTGAACATTTGTAAGTGGTGTGGCATCTTTTGCATCTTCGATTTCTGGTTTCGTGTCCATGACATCGAGGAAACGGCGGAAGCCAGACAATCCCTTTTGCATCATTTCCGTCAATTCTACGAGAATCTGAATCGGGCTGATGAAAATGCCAATGTAGAGAGCGTACATGGCGAGATCACCTACGTTCATTAAGCCTTTGGAAATGAGAAAACCTCCGAAGACCAGAGTAGTCAGATACATCATACCTTGGAAGAATAAGTTCCAAGACATAAAACTTCCCATGCAGCGATAATTATCATCTTTGGACTTGAGAAAATCATGATTACTCTTATAGAATTTTTGGCGTTCAATATCTTCGTTTGCGAAAGACTGCACGACTCGGATACCGGCTAAAGTATCTTGAAGACTGGCGTTTACGTCTCCGATTTTTCTGCGGTTTTCTAAAAAAGTCTGCTGCATACGCCGGTTCTGTTTTAAGGAGAAAAAGAACATGCAGACGACAAGGATCGCAAGCGGAATTGCAAGTCTCCAGTTAATAAGGAATAAAAATACAAAGGAGCCTACAATTTTTACAATAGAAATAAACAGGTTTTCAGGTCCGTGGTGAGCGAATTCGGAGATGTCAAAGAGATCGGATACAAGTTTGCTCATCATTTGACCGGAGTTGTGCTGATCGTAGTAAGAGAAAGACAACTGTTCATAGTGGTCAAATAACTGTTGACGCATATCCCGTTCCATGCGGGCGCCCATCATATGTCCCTGACAGCTTACATAATATTTGCAGAGGCTCTGGAGCACATACATTAGGAAGAGACCAATTGCAATGGGAATAAGAGCATGCAGGATTGTGGAGCTGCTCTTTGTAAATAGCGTGTTTGTCAATGTGCGCAGAATCTGTGGATAAGCAAGGTCGATGGCGCTGATCACAGTGGCGCACAGAAGGTCTAAGAAGAAAATTGCTCGGTAAGGAGCATAATAATGAATAAATCTTTTTAATGTTTTCATGATTGTTACCTACTTATATTCTTTCTTCATTGAGAAACCGTGTCCGCGGACTTCACTTACCTGACTTACGACCATAAAGCTGTTCGGGTCGATTTTGTGAATGATCTTTTCGATTTTTGGCAGCTCTCTGTTGGAGATCACACTGAAGATCATCTGAGTAGGTTCATTCATATATCCGCTTGTGGCAGAAAGGGCGGTTACGCCGCGATCCAGTTCGTGGATGATGGCTTCTCGGATTTCATCATGTTTCGGGCTGACAACTTTGACTTCGATTCTTGTTGTTCCGAATAATAAGATCTTGTCCAACACGATTGTATAGATCATAAGCAGTGAGATACCGTATAAAACTTTTTCCATCGGTGAGTAAGAGGCTTGCGCAAGAAGGATGATAATGTCAAATGCGTACAAGCTTACGGACACTGGAATTCGGAAAAACCGATTCAGAACGAGTGGCGGAATATCCATTCCTCCGGTAGAAGCACCGGAACGGATGACAATTCCAAGGGAAAGCCCGATGCCAAGACCTGAGAATAAAGTGCAAAGCCACAGGTTTTCAGTTAGAACCACATCTCCGAGGAGGCGTTGGAATACTTCTAAAGCGACAGGATATACGAACGTACTGATAATCGTTGTGAGTGCGAACTGCTTTCCGAGAATGAAAAAGCCTGCGATCAACATGATGATATTAAATACTAATACAAATCCGGAAATCGATAATCCGGTATAGTGATTGACTGCAAGACCGATACCTGTTGTCCCGCCGGTTACAAGATCAGCAGGAAGAAGAAAAAGCTTTACAGTCAGTGCATATAATACATTTCCTAAAATTACGAAAAATACAGATACCATTTTTTGCAGTATCGAAGAATGATCTGATGTCATAATTTCCCTCCTGATATTTTAACATACATAAATTAATTTATAAGAATCCTAACATACCTTACTATACATTTTTTAAAATCGCAACTATTAATCTTAGAAAAATCGAGGATTTTATAGTATAATGATTGTTATGAATTCGAAAGTAGGAAGAGGGAAGGTTCGTGTTATATAGTATACCTGATTATTATAAAGAATTTGTCTGTACAGCAGATCAGTGTGAGGATACGTGCTGTGCGGGCTGGCAGATCATGGTGGATCGCAAGTCGCTTGACAGATACCACTGTGTAAGGGGAGCGTTTAAAAAAGATTTAAGAAGAGGAATCAACTGGAAAGAAGGTACGTTTCGGCAGTCAAAAGAGAAGCGTTGTGCTTTTTTAGATGAAGATAATTTGTGCCGAATGTATAAAAATCTCGGAGAAAAAAGTCTTTGCAGAACGTGCCGGTTATACCCAAGACATATCGAAGAATTTGAAAATGTCAGAGAAATTACACTGTCTGTGTCCTGTCCGGAAGTGGCGAAGCTTCTCCTTAAGAAAGAAGAGCCGGTTCGATTCTTAAGTTATGAAAAAGAGGGTGAGGAGACGTATGAGGAGTTTGACTACCTTCTGTATTCCATGCTGGCAGATGCAAGAGAAGTTATGATCGGGATTGCTCAGAATAGAGATAAACCTCTTGGTGAACGGATTCTGCTTGTGCTGGGATTAGCGCACGATATAGAGAGACGCGTGCGAAGTGGCAATTTATTTACTTGTGAAGAGCTGTTTGATAAATATGAATCAGAAGCTGCAGAGAAATTCGTGCGCTGTCGGCTTGAGTATTATATAATGCAGGCGGATAACCGCTGCGAAGATGTGAGAAATCAATTTCAAAAGTTGTATCGGTTAGAAGTGTTGAAGGAAGATTGGCGGCGGGTGTTGTATGAGAGCGAGCTTCTTCTATATAAAGAAGGAAATAAAGCATATAATGAGAATTGTCGGAAATATGAGCAGTGGATGGATGAACAGATACCGGACTGGAAGATGAAATGCGAGCAGTTATTTGTTTATTTTCTATATACTTATTTTTGTGGAGCAGTCTATGATGCGAGGGTGTATGGAAAAGTTCAGATGGCAGCAGTTAGTGTTCTGTTGATCAGCGAATTGTGGAAGGCAAGATGGATTCGAAATGAAGGACATCTTGACTTAGAAGACATGACGGAAATTGTTTATCGATATTCCAGAGAGCTGGAGCATTCTGATGAAAATTTGGAACTATTTGAAATGATGATGGAGAAAACAAAAATTTTTGTTTAAAAACTATATGAAGGAGGAAGAATCATGATTGAAATTAAAAAAGAATTGTGTATAGGATGTGGAGCCTGTGTCAAAGATTGTCCGGGGAAGGCGCTTGCCATAGAAGACGGAAAGGCTGTTTATAAAAAGGAGTGTATTCATTGTGGGCATTGTGTTGCTATTTGTCCGGTAAATGCAGTTTCTATTCCGGAGTATGATATGGAAGAGGTAGAAGAATATAAGGAAGAAACATTTACAGTAGCGCCGGAGAATTTTCTTCATGCAGTGAAGTTCAGAAGAAGTATACGAGATTTCCGTCCGGAACCAATCGAGCAGGAGAAAATGGAGCACATTATAAATGCAGGACGTTATACAGCAACGGCGAAGAATCGTCAGGCATGTAGATTTATCGTATTAAGAGAACAATTGGAAGAATTTAAGGACCTCGTGTGGAAAGAAATGCCTTCTATATTAGAGATGTTAAAAGAGACTGCGCCGGCATATGCGAGAGCTTTTGAACTGTTTTATTTAAAACATCAGAAAAATCCAAAAGATGATACATTTTTCTTCAATACAACTTCATTTTTAGTAATCGCATCCAAGAACCCTCTGGATGGAGGACTTGCGGCAGCCAATATTGAAAATATGGCGGTGGCAGAAGGAGCGGGCGCGCTTTACAGTGGATATATGATGCGAGTGATTGAGGCTAGTCCGGTGTTAAAAGAATGGCTGTGTATTTCAGAACTTCCGGTATCCTGCTGTATGCTTCTTGGATATCCGGCAGTGTCATACAAGCGTACTGCGCCGAGAAAAAAAGGGAATATTGAGTGGAGATAAAGGAAGAAGACAACGATAGAAGGGAATTAATTTGGCATGAATAAAAAGGAAGTATTAGAGATCCGTAAGCAGTTTACACCAGAGAATTGTGCGATTACACGTATTTGCGGATGCTATGTAGACCACGAGAAAGAGAAGAAGACAGAATTAAAAAAGGCATTTTTGTCACTTCCGGAAGAAGAAGGATTTAAATATTTTGATATTTTTAAACACACCCTTTCCGGTACGCTTGGGAAAAATCTTATTAATATGGAGTTCCCATTAGAACAGGAGCTTCCGGGAGGAACACAGGAATTTTTATTAAAACTTCGGGACAGTAAGCTTCAAGATGATCTTCTGATTGAAGAGTTTTATGATAAAGTAATTGAAAACTATAATTACGGAGAAAATTATTATATTATTTTAATCCATGCAGTTTATGACGTTCCGGGGAAATCGACAGATGGGTTGGAAATGTTTGATGCTTCAGATGTGGTATATGAACATATCATGTGCAGCATTTGTCCTGTAAATCTGACGAAAGCAGGTCTTACATATAATGCAGAAACAAATAATATCGAGGATCGTATCCGTGACTGGTTTGTGGAACTTCCTGTGAAGGGATTTCTGTTTCCGGCATTTAACGACCGCGCTTCTGATATTCATCATATTTTGTATTATTCCAAGAAGCCGGAAGAGTTGCAGCCGGACTTTATTGCAAATGTGCTTGGAAGTCAGATTCCGTTGACTGCAAAGGATCAGAAGACAACCTTCCAGACGATCATCAGCGATACTTTGGGAGAAGAATGTGATTATGAAGTGGTGAGGAATATCCACGATAACTTAAATGAAATGATTGAAGCGTCGAAAGAAGAACCGGAACCATTGGAACTTGCGCGGATGGATGTGAAAAAGCTTTTCGTAAAGAGTGGGGTTACGGAAGAGAAGATGGAGACTTTTGACGAGGACTTTGCGGAAATCGTGGGAGAGAAGAAAACACTGCTTGCGTCGAATATTGCCAGCACGAAGACCTTCCAGATTGAGACTCCGGATGTGGTTGTGAAAGTTAATCCGGAGCGCTCTGATCTTGTAGAGACAAGAGAGATTGACGGAAGAAGATGCCTTGTAATTGCAATCGATGATCATTTAGAGGTAAATGGAATCGAAGTGCGGAAATAAAAAACGTGAAATGTGAAAAAAGTATTTGCCAAACATGATATTCTATGATAGAATATCATGTGTTAGCGGAGATGGCGGAATGGCAGACGCGCTAGATTCAGGTTCTAGTGGGAGTTATCCTGTGAGGGTTCAAGTCCCTTTCTCCGCATCTTGATTAAGATTGAGGAATCCTTATAATGAGGGTTCCTCTTATTTTTTTCTTTCATTAAGCGGTAATATTTTGAATACCTTTGAATATCAATTTTTAAAGTTTTTTCTAAATGTATTTTTGCTTGGTCGATTGGATTAATGTCATAACAATAATTTTTGTATATAATCTTATTAGTGTTTATACCAAAAATACTCTTGTACTCTTTTGGAGTTTATCTGCAAGTTCTATAAATTCAGCATCTTCAGATTTGTCTGTGATTAATGCATAGATGTCTTTCCATTCACAAAACTGAAATAGACTATTAGATAAAAACTTGCTGTTGTCACTTAATATAATGACTTGATTACTGCGTGCCAGGACATGTTGTTTGAATTCGGCTTCTTCAAAAGAAGCTGTGGAAGGACCGGTAAGATTTTTAAAGCCATCACTTCCTAAGAAAGCAATATCAATAGAAATTGTATTGAGAATCTGATTTGCCCAGCCGCCGACAATTCCCTTACTACTGCCACGTACTTTTCCGCCAAATGCGTAAATTTGATTATTAGAATCTGAAAGAACGTTGAGACATATGATAGAATTGGTAAATATCGTCAGGTCATTTCTGAGAGTAAGTTGCTTGGCCAATGCATAATTTGTACTTCCCGCATCCAAAAGGATCACACCATTTGGTGGAATCAGTTCTAATGCTCTTACGGCAATAGCTGACTTCACTTCCATATTTTCCAGTTCCTTCATTACAACAGGACGTTCAATTAGTTCATTTCTTGCAATGGCACCACCATAACTTTTTTGGGCAATTCCCTGTTTATCTAGATAGATTAAATCCTTTCGAATTGTTTCGGTAGATACACCAAATTGTTTTGCGAGATCGCTGACTTTCAAATTGCCGTCTCGAAGCAAGAGAGTTGCAATTTCATTTCTTCTTTCGACTGTTAATTGTCTTCCCATAATAAAACTCCAATGAATTGAAATACTAACATAATCATATCACATGTTTAAGAAAAAACAAGGTAAAACAATGATGAGAATGTAAAACGAAATAGAAACCAACTATAAAAATTAAAAAACGCAATAAAAACATATTTACAACAATTAAAACAAATGATAAAGTTGGAATTAGTTGTGAATAAAAGAACTGGAAGGGAGAATGACAATGAATACAAAATTACAGATTGCTTTAGATGATATTTCATTAGAAAATGTCATGAAGCTTTTGGAAAAAGTTGAAGGATATGTGGATATCGTTGAAATTGGCACACCACTTATTATGGAGTATGGATCTTGTGCAGTACGTGAAATCAGAAAAAGGTATCCAAAACTTGAAATTTTATTTGATGGGAAAATTATGGATGCAGGTAGTTATGAGGCAGAACTTGCTTATAAGGCTGGAGCGGATTATGTGACGGTTCTTGGTGTGACGGATGATCGGACGATTGCAGATGTGGTTCATACAGCAAAGAATGCAGGCAAAAAAGTAATGGTTGATATGATCTGTGTGAAAGATGTTAAGTCTCGTATTGAAAAAATGGAAGAGCTTGGAGTGGATATCGTTGCAGTTCATACGGGAGTCGATCAGCAGGCAGAAGGAAGAACGCCACTGGATGATCTGATTGAGATACAGAAATATGTAAAGAGAGTAAAAGTTGCAGTTGCGGGAGGTATCAATGCAAAGACAATAAGCTCTTATCTGGAGTGCCATCCGGAGATTATCATAGTGGGGGGAAGTATTGTACATGCAGATAACCCGACTAGAGCGGTAAAAGAGATGGCGGAAATCATTCATAATTGGAGGGAAGAATAAGGTGAGTGTAAAAAGTCGGGTTTCCGAAATCCTATCTGAACTGGTAAATAATCAGTCATACTTGAATGATGAACAGCTAAACAAAATGATAGAAGCTATTTTAAACGCTAATCACATTTTTACGGCAGGAGCAGGAAGAAGCGGTGTAGCGATTCGTGCATTTACGAATAGGCTAATGCACCTTGGGTTTTCGGTTAGTAATATAGGAGAAATTACTACTCCACATTCGGCACCGGGAGACCTGTTGATTATAGGTTCGGGTTCTGGTGAAACAGAAAGCCTAATCTCGTTGGCGAAGAAAGCACAAAAAGGTGGTGTTGAGATTGCGGTGATTACAATGGACGAAAATTCTACAATCGCAAAGATGGCCAAAGTAGTAGTGGTGTTACCAGGGGTGTCACCAAAACTTAAAAACAAAGGAATTAGTATTACTTCTACACAGCCAATGGGATCGGCATTTGAGCAGATGATGTTCCTTACATATGACGGAATTATTATGGAACTTATGGATAGAATGGGGCAGACATCAGATGAGATGTTTTTAAGGCATGCAGATTTTGAATAAAGAAAGAGAAAACGAAATGAACACAGCAGTATATCTTGAAGATAATTGAAACGCAGGAAATCTGTATTCCTGAAATTAAAGAAGAGGAAGCAAAGCGGAAGAAAATTTTTTATGAAGGCATATAGTTGTCAACAATGGGGAATCAAAGTATAATTAATTTAGATATATGTCAAACTAAGAAAGAAGAGAGGATAAAGAAATGGGAAACATATTTGACATTTTGGGACCGGTCATGGTAGGACCATCCAGTTCCCACACGGCAGGAGCAGCGCGTATTGGTCTGATTGCCAGACAGCTTTTCGGAAGACAGCCAAAGCGGGCAAAAGTCTACCTTCATGGTTCTTTCGCGGCGACAGGCAAAGGTCATGGTACAGATAAGGCTTTGATCGCAGGGCTTCTTGGGATGCTGCCGGATGATATGCGGATTCCGCATAGTTTTGATATCGCGAAAGAAGAGGGAATGGACTTTACGATCGAGAATAAGGATATCAAGGGGGCGCATCCAAACACAGCGCAGATTATTATGGAAGCGGAAGGAGTGCCGACAATGAAGATTCAGGCACATTCTATCGGCGGCGGAAGAATCAAAGTATGCAAATTGGACGGAATTGATGTGAACTTCAGTGGGGAAAGTTATACATTGATTATTCGAAATGTGGATGAGCCGGGACGGATCATGGATGTGTCAGCGGCGCTTGCAGAAGACGAGATCAATATCGCAACCATGCAGGTATTTCGTGATAAACGAGGAGGTTCTGCGGTTATGGTAGTAGAGACCGATCAGGTAGTTTCACAGGCGGCAATTGATAATCTGGAGAGCAAACCGGGAATCATTCGGGTGAAATTCCTGAATCCAAATGGATAAGAAACGGAGGAGAGAAGAAGCGTATGTCATATCAATCAATGGAAGAAGCATGTATAAGATGTGAAAAAGAGAACATTCCTTTTTGGAAAGCTGTTCAAATTGAAGATGCCGACGAAAGAGGTGTTTCTGTAGAGGATTCATGGAAACAGATGGAATCTATGTGGCAGTCCATGAAGGATAATTTAGATGCCTATGAGCCGGGCCTCGTATCTACAAGCGGACTTGTAGGAACGGAAGGCGGTTTGATGGATGCTTATGGACAGGCAGGAAATACATTATGTGGCGGCTTTATGGCGAAAGTGATGTCCAATGCGTTGAAGATGGGATGTAACAATGCTTGCATGAAGCGTATTGTTGCAGCTCCTACTGCGGGGGCATGTGGCGTGCTTCCGGCAGTGCTGGTTACTTATTATAAAGAATATCAAGTGCCGGAAGATACGATGGTCGAGGCAATGTATGTAGCGGCAGGACTTGGTCAGATCATTGCAAACCGTGCATATCTGGCGGGTGCATCTGGTGGATGTCAGGCGGAGATTGGTTCTGGTTCCGGCATGGCAGCAGGAGCAATCTGCCATGTGAAAGGGGCAGATGCCGGCGTGATAGGACATGCCTGTGCAATGGCACTTAAGAATCTGATGGGACTTGTGTGCGATCCGGTGGCAGGATTGGTAGAAGTGCCATGTGTGAAGAGAAATGTAGGTGGTGCAGTTAATGCTCTGGCGGCAGCGGATATGGCGCTTGCAGGCATCACAAGTAAAATTCCGGTAGATCAGGTAATTGATGCTATGAAAGAAGTGGGAGATAAAATGGACGTATCACTTCGTGAGACCGGTATCGGCGGCGTTGCCGGAACAATGGCTGGGCAGGAAGTGTCCGAACGATTGAATATGTAACTGGAAGATTAGGAGAAGACAATGGAGATTTATCACGGACGACCTAAGTATGATGATGGACGGTTGGAAAAGGAATTGAAAGTGTATGATCTGTTGGATGAGCTTGGGATTTCCTATGAGCGTGTAGATCATGAAGCTTTGCAGACGATTGAGGCATGCCAGAAGGTGGATGAGACACTTGGCATTTCTATCTGCAAGAATCTGTTTTTGTGTAATCGTCAGAAAACAGCATATTATCTTCTGCTTCTTCCGGGATATAAGGCATTGAAGACGAAAGAGTTATCGAAACAGATTCCTACGTCCCGTCTGTCTTTTGCGTCGGGAGAAGATATGGAAGAATATCTGAATGTGACACCGGGGTCTGCAACGATCATGGGGCTTATGTTTGATCCGGAGAATCGGGTTCAGCTTGTTATAGACGAAGAATTACTAAAGGAAGAGTGGTTTGGATGTCATCCCTGTATCAATACGTCCAGTCTGAAGCTTCGGACGGAAGATGTGATTGGAAAATATTTGCAGGCAGTACATCATGAGTACCTTACAGTGAATCTTTCGGACGGTAATCAGATTTGATCGAAAAATGCAGAGATAGACATAAATGAATGATATTCAAGAAAGTAGATACATAAGGAGATAAACATGACGAAGAAACAAAGAGCGTTGGAAATCATAGAACGCTTAAAAAAAGAATATCCGGATGCAGGCTGTACGTTGGATTACGATCAAGCGTGGAAGCTTCTGGTCAGTGTCCGTCTGGCGGCACAGTGTACAGATGCCAGAGTCAATGTCGTTGTGGAAGGGTTATATGAGAAATATCCTACTGTGGAGGCATTAGCTTTAGCGGATGTAGAGGATATTGAAGCGATTGTACGTCCTTGCGGACTTGGAAAGAGCAAAGCGAGAGACATCAGCGCCAGCATGAAGATCCTTCACGAAGAATATGAGGATAAAGTGCCTGATGACTTTGATGCGCTGTTGAAACTTCCGGGTGTAGGAAGAAAGAGCGCCAATCTGATCATGGGAGATGTATTCGGCAAACCGGCGATTGTGACAGATACGCATTGTATTCGTCTGGTGAACCGAATGGGGCTTGTGGATGGAATCAAAGAGCCTAAGAAAGTTGAGATGGCGCTTTGGAAGATCATTCCGCCGGAAGAAGGAAGTGATTTCTGTCATCGCCTTGTTTATCACGGACGGGACATTTGCACAGCCAGAACCAAACCCCATTGTGAAGTATGTTGTCTTAGAGATATTTGTAAACAAAATATTTAATCCAGACTTCTCCATCTAAATTCACCGTCATAGATCATGTATCCGTGAGCGGAACCTTCTTTTGGAATGGAGATAGAGCCCGGATTCATGTAAGTATAAGTACCCATATTCTGGTTTGCCGGAATGTGGGTATGTCCATTTAACAGGATATCCCCTTCTTTCAGCATAGGAAGATTGTCGGGGTTAAAATTGTGACCGTGGGTGGCAAAGATGGTGCGCCCGTCAAGTTCCAGCAGGCAATATTCTGCCAGGATAGGAAAATCAAGAACCATCTGGTCAACCTCAGTATCGCAATTGCCGCGTACACAGAGGAGCTCATTTTTTATTTCATTTAACATGGAGATTACTTCCTTCGGGTTATAGTCTCTGGGAAGATTATTTCTCGGTCCGTGGTAGAGAAGGTCGCCAAGGAGAAGAAGCCGGTCGGCTTCTTCCTGCCGGTAAGCCTCGATCATTTTGCGGCAATAGTAAGAAGAACCATGGATATCTGATGCAATCATTAATTTCATAATCTATATACCTCCGAAATATTTGGATGAATAAAAGTATAACATAATATTGCTGCTTTTTCCTAGCTTGACGGTTCATTTTATTCGGTTTATGATGATAGAGAGTAAAAGGTTGTTCGGAAAGAGTAATTAAGGGAGCAGAAAAATGATCATAAGTGCAAGCAGAAGAACTGATATTCCGGCGCTTTATCCCCAGTGGTTTATGAACCGTTTGAGAGCAGGGGAGGTGTTGGTGCCAAATCCCTATAATCGCAAGAAGATAAACCGTATTCCGCTGTCGCCGGATACGGTAGATTGTATTGCCTTCTGGACAAAGAATCCGGAGCCTATGATTCCGTATCTCAAGGAATTGGATGAAATGGGGTATCGATATTATTTTCAGATGACGATTACGGATTATGAGGAAGACTTAGAGCCGCAAGCTCCATCGACAGCCGAAGCAATGGCAACATTTTTACTGTTCAGCGAAAGGCTGGGCAAAGAGAGAATGGACTGGCGCTTTGATCCATTGATTTTAACGGATAAATATACGATATCCTATCATTTGGAGCAGTTTGAAATGATGTGTGAATGGCTTCATAAATCTACGGATCGTTGTATTTTAAGTTTTGTGGATGCTTATAAGGAGAGCCCGTTTTTGGAGATGGAGCAAGAAGACATGCTGGAGCTTGGGGAAGGGCTTGGAAAGATTGCGAAGAAATACAAGCTTCCTTTATATACCTGCTCAGAGAGGATAGACCTTACGCCTTATGGAATCCGGCATGGGGCTTGTATAGATAAGGATAAGATTTATGAGCTGATCGGATATAAGCTGGATGTGAAGAAAGATGCCGGACAGAGAAAAGAATGTGGCTGTGTGGAGAGTATTGACATTGGCGTGTATGACACGTGTACTCATGGATGCCGGTATTGTTATGCTGTAAATAGTCAAGAGAGTGCGAAAAAGAAGAGGCAGCGTCACAATCCGGAGTCTCCGCTTCTTGTAGGACAACTTCAAGGGGATGAGATAATTACGGATAAAGAAGTGACAACTAGTAGAGATAACCAAATTTCCCTCTTTGACCTGCCGGAAATGTATATGGATTTTTAGTGAAAACAGAGAAAATATTTTATGGTTTGTCAAAGTCTTGACAAACCATTTTTCTTTTGGTACATTTAGACTAGAGTACAAACTATAGTCTAAAACGTTAGGATTCATATTTGAGAGGTGTAATTATGAGCTTGATTACGAGTATTCAGAAATACTCTATTCATGATGGAGACGGTATTCGGACAACTGTATTTTTTAAAGGGTGTCTGTTAAAATGTGTGTGGTGTCACAATCCAGAGACACAGAGCTATAAGAAACAGCCATCTTATAACAAAGAACAGTGTGTGGGATGCAGAAGCTGTGAGATGGCGTGCCCGCATCATGCAATTCGATTTGAAAATGGTAAGGTGGTTACAGACTTAACATTATGTGAATCTTGTGGGACATGCACGGATCATTGTAATAAAAATTTGCGAGAAATTGTCGGTAAGGAATACACGGTAGATGAACTCGTGAAGGAATTGAAAAAAGACGAGATGTTCTATGAAGAGTCCGGCGGCGGCGTTACTTTGTCCGGCGGCGAAGTTATGACTGCAGATATGGACTTTGTAGAAGAACTTTGTAAGAAACTTAGAAAACTTGGTATTACTGTTACCATTGATACTTGTGGACAGGCGCCGTGGAAAAACTACGAAAGACTGCTTCCATATGTAGAAACATTTTTATATGATATCAAGACAATGGATAACGAGATACATAAAAAATATATCGGCGCAGGAAATGAACTTATTTTATCCAATCTGGAAAAATTAAGTAAAGCAGGCGCAAGAATCTACATCCGTATTCCAACGATCAAAGAGGTAAACGGAACGGATGAATCTATGAAAGACATCATTGATTATTTACATGATAAAAATATTCATGTGGCACAGGTGAATCTTCTGCCATATCACAACACCGGCTCTTCTAAATATGAGAAAATCGGTAAAGTATACGAGGGTGTGGATCTCCATGCGCCAAGTAAGGAAGAGATGGAACATTTTACAGGGTTATTTAAGGAAGCTGGATTCCATAATGTAAAAATAGGAGGTTAAGAAAATGGAAGAAAGAGGCATGAACGAACGAATTAAGAAACTGCGTAAACTGAGTGTGGACACACAGCCGCACATTGATCTGGAACGTGCAAAGAGCATGACTAAGACATATGAAAAATATGAAGGTGTGCTTTCTATTCCGGAGCTTCGTGGACAGGTGCTGAAAGATTATTTCGCAACAAAGACACTTTATATCGGAGAAGGCGAACTGATCGTTGGTGAGAAAGGAGATTCTCCACAGGCTGCTCCTACATTCCCAGAGCTTTGCTGTCACACAGTAGAAGATATGCACGTTATGAACGATCGTGATCTGATCAACTTCAAAGTAAAAGAAGAAGATTATAAGATTCAGGAAGACGTTATGATCCCATACTGGGATAAGAGAAGTACAAGAAGCCGTATTTTAAGAGCTATGACACCGGAATGGAAGAAAGCATACGAGTGCGGTATCTTTACAGAGTTTATGGAGCAGAGAGGACCGGGACATACAGTAGGTTCCTTTAAAATTTACGAAAAAGGATTCCTTGATTATAAAGCAGATATTCAGGAGTCTATCGACAAACTTGATTTCATGACTGATCCAGAAGCATTCGATAAGAAATCTGAATTGGAAGGTATGAAACTTGCATGTGATGCAATCATGATCTTAGGTGAGAGATATGCAGCATATGCTCGTGAACTTGCTGAGAAAGAGACAGATGAGACAAGAAAGAAAGAGCTTCTTCAGATTGCAGCAAACTGTGATGTAGTACCGGCTCATAAGCCACAGACTTACTGGCAGGCAATTCAGATGTATTGGTTCGTACACCTTGGAGTAACAAGTGAGTTGAATCCTTGGGATGCATATAGTCCGGGACGTCTTGACCAACACTTGAATCCATTCTATGAGAAAGATGTAGAAGATGGAATCTTGGATGATGAGAAAGCACTTGAACTTCTTGAGTGTTTATGGGTAAAATTCAACAACCAGCCAGCACCACCGAAGGTAGGTATTACGTTAAAAGAAAGTAGTACTTATACAGATTTCGCAAACTTAAATACAGGTGGTATCACACCAAACGGAGAAAACGGTGTTAACAATGTAAGTTACTTGATTCTGGACTGTATGGATGAAATGAAACTTCTTCAGCCAAGCTCTAATGTACAGATCAGCCGTAAAACGCCTCAGAAATTCTTGAAACGTGCATGTGAAATTTCACGTAAAGGATGGGGACAGCCGGCATTCTACAATACAGAGGCGATTATTCAGGAACTTATGAATGCAGGAAAATCTCTGGAAGATGCAAGAAAAGGCGGTACAAGCGGATGCGTAGAGACAGGTGCATTCGGTAACGAGGCATACATTTTAACAGGATATTTCAATATTCCGAAGATCTTTGAACTGACATTGAACAATGGATATGATAAGATGAGTGGACAGCAGCTTGGTCTGGAACTGGGATATGCAACAGATTTTGAAACATATGAAGATTTATTTGAAGCATTTAAGAAACAGATCAAATATTTCCTTGATATCAAGATTCAGGGAAGTAATGTTATTGAGAAGATCTTTGCTGAGTATATGCCGGTACCATTCCTTTCAATCATCACAAACGATTGTATCTCCAGAGGTAAAGACTACAACGGTGGTGGAGCAAGATACAATACAAAATACCTTCAGGGTGTTGGTATCGGAACAATCACAGACTGTCTGTCAGCAGTAAAATATAACGTTTACGATAAGAAGACATTTACAATGGCTGAATTGATGCAGGCTCTTGATGATAACTTCGAGGGACACGACAGAATTCTCAATTTAGTAAGAAATAAAACACCAAAATACGGAAATGATGATGATTACGCAGATGATATCATGAAAGAAGTATTCGAATACTACAGAAGTCAGGTGACAGGAAGACCGAATATGCTTGGCGGAATGTACAGAATCAATATGCTTCCTACAACATGTCACGTATACTTTGGTGATGTTATGATGGCAAGCCCGAACGGAAGACTGGCTCACAAACCAGTATCTGAAGGAATCTCTCCAGAGAAGGGCGCAGATACAAATGGACCGACAGCAGTTGTAAAATCTTGTGCTAAGATGGATCACCTGCAGACAGGCGGAACACTTCTGAACCAGAAATTTACACCAAGTGTAGTAGCGGGAGAAGAAGGACTTGACCAGATGGCAAACCTTGTCCGCACATACTTCAACATGGACGGACATCACATCCAGTTTAACGTAATTGATAAAGAGACACTGATTCAGGCACAGAAACACCCAGAGGATTACAAAGACCTCATCGTGCGTGTGGCAGGATACAGCGATCACTTTAGAAACTTAAGTAAAGCATTACAGGATGAGATCATCGAAAGAACAGAACAGTCATTTAATTAATAGTTTGGGACGTAGCCTTTTTGCAAAAGGCTACGTCCCAAATTACATTTTGCCCTGTCCCAGATTGCATTTTTTATTAAATGCGATTACAATAGTGAGGGAGAAATTGGGGGAAGGATGACAATTTACTATGGCAGAGGTTAGAAAACGAATCATTTTCCATGGAAGGGTTCAAGGTGTAGGTTTTCGTTTTACAGCGAAGCATTTGGCGAATTCTCTTGGCCTTACAGGCTGGGTACAGAATGAGTATGACGGTACAGTTCTTATGGAAGTGCAAGGACGGGAACCGATGATCGATAAGTTATTGGTGGCACTGAATCATAATCAATTTATTGAGATTGACTGGATTGATTCAAAAGATATTCCGACAGAAAGGGAAAGCTGTTTTTCTTCCAGATAGTGTGGTAGAATAAGAAGAAGGCAAAAAATAGGCAACAGACAGCAGGGAGATAAAATGGAGAAAGTTGTTAAAAAAAGTGTAAAAAGCAGGATTGTATCTGCCGCATGGCAGTTATTTTATGAGAAAGGTTATAACGGAACGACGGTAGATGATATCATTGAATTGTCAGAGACGTCGAAAGGTTCTTTTTATTATTACTTTAGTACAAAGGACGAGCTTCTTAATACCCTTTCCTTGATTCTGGACGAGTTTTATGAGGAACTGGAACAGAAGATGGATAAGGAAATGAACAGTTTTGATAAGCTGATGTATTTGAATTATGAAGCTCACAGTATGATGGAAGAGAAGATTAAAGTAGATTTGTTGTCGTCTTTGTATTCTACACAGCTTGTGGCGGCGGGACAGCGACATCTGTTGGATCAAAATCGAAATTATTATAAACTGGTCACAAAAGTTGTAACGGAAGGACAGAAACGCGGAGAAATAAGAGATGATATATCGGTATTAGACATCACTAGATATTATTCTATGTGTGAGAGAGCGTTGGTGTACGATTGGTGTCTGAATAAAGGCGTCTATTCACTTGGGAAATATAGTAAGAAGAGCATGCCGGTTATGATGGAGCATTTCAAAGTGAACAAATAGATAAATGGCAAGAGGTGGAGAGTATGCTGATCCAAGGACTGCAAAAATTAACATTATTGGATTATCCGGAAAAAGTGGCATGTACAGTATTTACTGCAGGCTGTAATTTCAGATGCCCGTTCTGCCATAATGCTTCTCTGGTCATTGATACCTATAAAAATGAAAAGATTCCCGTAGATATACTTTATCAATTTTTGAAAAAGCGTCAAGGCGTATTGGACGGTGTATGTGTGACTGGCGGGGAGCCTTTGATCCAGCATGATATCGAAGAATTTCTAAGAGGAATTAAAGAACTGGGCTATGCGGTAAAGCTTGATACAAATGGGAGTTGTCCTAAGAAGTTAAAAGAAGTAGTCAGGGCAGGACTTGTAGATTACGTCGCTATGGATATTAAGAATTCCAGAGAAAGTTACGCTAAAACCATTGGGATTGAAGGTTATAATATAGAAAATGTGGAAAAAAGTGTACAATTTCTTCTGGAAAATACGGTTCCGTATGAATTTCGGACAACTGTCGTTCGAGAATTTCATCAGCGTGCAGATTTTGAGGCGATTGCAGAGTGGATCAAAGGTGCCAAGAGATATTATTTACAGCAATTTGTAGATTCTGGAGACTTGATCGGGACAGCACTTCATGGATACAACAAAGAAATCATGGAACAGGCGTTAAAAATCTTTGAAAATCGTGTGGAAATTGCCGAATTGCGAGGCGTTTCATAGGATGCTAGGGAAAAATCCGCGAAAAATAAGGTGAAACAATAAAACAACCATATATTGTGCAAAAGATATGAAAAAGCACAATATATGGTTGCTTTTATTGACCTTTTTCATGAAAAATGCTATGCTTAAACATATCGGCAATGTGAAAATGAAAGGGAAGGGAATGCGTATGTATCAAGTATCTAAGAGGGACGGACAAATTGCAGAATTTAATTTATCAAAGATCAGTGTAGCCATTGAGAAAGCGTTTAAAGCGCAGGATAAAGAATATAATCAAGATATTATAGATCTGCTGGCGCTTAAAGTTACAGCAGATTTTGCTCCTAAAGTTAAAAATTCATTGATTCAAGTGGAAGATATTCAAGACAGCGTGGAAAATATTTTGATTAAAGCCGGATATGCAGATGTGGCTAAAGGATATATTCTGTATAGAAAGCAGAGAGAAAAGATTCGGAATCTCAATTCAACAATGTTGGATTATAAAGAGATTGTGGACAGTTATGTTAAGGTGACTGACTGGCGTGTAAAAGAAAATTCAACGGTTACCTATTCGGTAGGAGGCTTGATCTTAAGCAACTCCGGTGCGATTACAGCAAACTACTGGTTGTCGGAGATTTACGATGAAGAGATCGGACAGGCGCATAGAAATGCAGATATCCATATCCACGATCTGTCTATGCTTACCGGATATTGTGCTGGATGGTCTTTGAAACAGCTGATTCAAGAAGGACTCGGAGGAATTCCGGGAAAGATTTCGTCCTCTCCGGCGAAGCATTTAAGCGTGCTCTGCAACCAGATGGTGAACTTCCTTGGAATTATGCAGAATGAGTGGGCAGGCGCACAGGCATTTTCTTCTTTTGATACTTATCTTGCCCCGTTTGTAAAGGCGGATCATCTTTCCTATCGTGAAGTGAAGAAATGTATTGAGTCTTTTATTTACGGTGTAAATACTCCGTCCAGATGGGGAACACAGGCGCCTTTTTCCAATATTACACTGGATTGGACAGTTCCAAATGATCTTGCAAATCTTCCGGCTATTGTCGGCGGAAAGGAAATGGACTTTACATACGGAGACTGTAAGGAAGAAATGGATATGGTCAACAAGGCGTTTATCGAAGTAATGATTGAGGGTGACGCTCATGGTCGTGGATTCCAATATCCGATTCCTACCTATTCTATCACAAGAGATTTTGACTGGTCAGATACGGAAAATAACCGCTTATTATTTGAAATGACAGCAAAATACGGAACTCCGTATTTCTCAAATTATATTAACAGTGATATGGAGCCAAGTGATGTCAGAAGCATGTGCTGTCGCCTGCGTCTGGATCTCCGTGAACTTCGTAAGAAATCCGGCGGCTTCTTCGGAAGCGGCGAGAGCACCGGTTCAGTCGGCGTAGTAACGATCAATATGCCGCGTATCGCATATCAGTCTGAAAATGAAGACGAATTTTTTGCACGCTTGGATAAATTAATGGATGTATCTGCTCGTTCTCTTCATATTAAGAGAACGGTTATTTCCAAATTAATGGAGGAGGGATTGTATCCATATACAAAACGTTATCTTGGCACCTTTGCAAATCATTTCTCGACCATCGGTCTTATTGGTATGAACGAGGCGGGATTAAATGCAAAATGGATCGGTAAAGATATGACGCATGCGGAGACGCAGGAATTTTCTAAACGAGTGCTGAATCATATGAGAGAACGCTTGTCTTCTTATCAAGAAGAATATGGTGACCTCTATAATCTTGAGGCAACTCCGGCAGAGTCTACTACCTATCGATTTGCCAAACACGACAGAGCGCAGTTCCCAGATATTATTACAGCGGCAGAAGGCGATGGAACACCGTATTACACGAACAGTTCTCATTTGCCGGTTGGATATACAGAGGATATTTTTGATGCCCTTGATATTCAAGATGAATTACAGACTTTATATACATCGGGAACGGTGTTCCACGCGTTCTTAGGTGAGAAGCTTCCAAGCTGGCAGTCAGCGGCTGCGCTTGTGCGGAAAATTGCAGAGAATTATAAACTTCCGTATTATACGATGTCACCGACGTACTCTATCTGTAAGAATCACGGATATCTTACGGGAGAGCAGTATACTTGTCCGGAATGTGGCGAAACAACAGAAGTATATAGCAGAATTACCGGTTATTATCGTCCGGTACAGAACTGGAATGATGGAAAAGCGCAGGAGTTCAAGGACCGGAAAGTTTATGATCTGGAGCACTCCCATCTGAAGGTAAAGGTTAAGGAAAATAGTATGCACGAGCCGGAATGCTCAGCGTGTATGGACGAGGCAGGGGCACCGAGAAAAATATTGTTTACTACCCGTACTTGTCCGAACTGCGTAACCGCAAAAGCGGCGCTTGAGGAAGCAAATATGGAATATGAAGTGATCGATGCCAAAGAACACGCAGATCTTGCCAGAAAATATGGTATTATGAGCGCACCGACATTGGTAGTTATTGCGGATGACGGAAAAGTGGAAAAACTGGTAAATGCTTCAAATATTAAAAAGTATACAGAAGGATAAGGAAATTAACAGGATCGGCAGACTGCACAGCTGTAGAGGTGTGCGGTCTGCTGATATAGATTGGAGTGTCATAGTTTCTATATTTTTAAGTGAGAATTATTCGAATGAAATTATGGATAAAAATTTTAAAGAAATTCCAAATAAAATTTTGAAAAAGTACTTGCAAAAACAGTAATCATGTGATAATATATAACTCGGTCACTTGAGAAAACTTTTAAAGAAACAAGTGATTTTGGTATTTGGCTCCATGGTCAAGCGGTTAAGACATCGCCCTTTCACGGCGGTAACACGGGTTCGATTCCCGTTGGAGTCATTAATGCCGATGTGGCTCAATTGGCAGAGCAGCTGATTTGTAATCAGCAGGTTATCGGTTCGAGTCCGATCATCGGCTTAGTCCTTACGGGACTTAATGATTTTGGACCTTTAGCTCAGTTGGTTAGAGCAATCGGCTCATAACCGATCGGTCCTGGGTTCGAGTCCCCGAAGGTCCATTTATCTGGCCCAGTGGCTCAGTTGGTTAGAGCGCCGCCCTGTCACGGCGGAGGTCGAGAGTTCGAGTCTCTTCTGGGTCGTTGCTTACTCAAGTAACGAGAAAGCATAATTTCATAGTTGGGATCATAGCTCAGCTGGGAGAGCATCTGCCTTACAAGCAGAGGGTCATAGGTTCGAGCCCTATTGGTCCCATTTGTGACTTTTCATAAGTTGCAGTATGCCGCAGTGGCGGAACAGGCAGACGCACAGGACTTAAAATCCTGCGGGACTTATACTCCCGTACCGGTTCGATTCCGGTCTGCGGCAGTAAATAAAAATGAGAGAAACGTTGTAAATTCAACGTTTCTCTTATTTTTGTTTGCCCAGCATGGGCAAACTCTAACGGGTGTAAGTCCCGAACATGCCCAGATAGTGGGAAGTGTATAGCTGAACAGCAAGGGTGTTTGTCGTGAGGCAAAATCTGAAAGAAGCTGTAAGCAAACCTCTGGTCTGACGGACAGAAATCACATATAAGGCTAGGTTCTGATAGATAAGCTTGCAAAATAAAGCAAAATCTAATAACTATCACATTTGTAGGAACAGAGTAAATGTGGCAGATATATGGAGGGAAAGAGTTTGCACCTTAACTGGGGAGGTCTCACAGAGGTTTCATTAGCCTAGTAACAACGAACGGTGAGAAGTCAGCAGAGCCCATAGTAGTGAAGAAGTTTCTGTAATGGAAATGGAGCGAAGGGGCGAACAATCAATCAGTTTTAGTAGAGTCTCGATTGCAGAAAAGACAACATCTGCCGTAACCAATCGGGTAAAGGGTGGTCAATTCAAGCGAGACGGAAAGGAACGAACGCATGGACACAAGTAGTCTAATGGAGCAGATATTAAGTAAAGATAATCTTAATACGGCATATCTGCAAGTCGTACGAAACAAAGGTGCAGAGGGAGTGGACGGAATGAAGTACACGGAACTCAAAGAACATCTTGCAAAGAACGGCGAAATTATCAAGGAACAGTTGAGGACAAGAAAATACAAACCTCAACCAGTATACAGAGTGGAGATACCAAAACCAGACGGTGGTGTCAGAAACTTGGGAGTACCAACAGTAACAGACCGATTTGTACAACAAGCCATAGCACAGGTACTAACACCAATCTATGAGAAACAATTCCATGACCATAGTTATGGATTTAGACCAAATAGATGTGCACAGCAGGCAATCATCACAGCGCTTGATATGATGAATGACGGCTACGATTGGATTGTAGACATTGACTTGGAGAAGTTCTTTGACACAGTAAACCATGACAAACTGATGACCTTAATTGGCAAAACAATCAAGGACGGGGATGTAATCTCAATCATCAGAAAGTTTCTTGTAAGTGGAATCATGGTAGACGATGAATACAGGGAATCTGTGATAGGAACACCGCAAGGTGGAAATCTATCGCCACTCCTTGCTAATATCATACTGAACGAACTCGATAAGGAAATGGAACAAAGAGGGCTGAACTTTGTCAGATACGCAGACGACTGTATTATTATGGTTGGAAGTGAAATGTCTGCAAGGCGAGTGATGAGAAATCTCACGAAGTTCATTGAAGAGAAACTGGGGCTCAAAGTAAATATGACAAAGAGTAAGGTGGACAGACCAAGAGGGCTTAAATACCTTGGATTTGGATTTTATTTTGATAGCAGAACACACCAATACAAGGCAAAACCACATGCAAAATCGGTAGCAAGATTTAAGGCAAGAATGAAACAACTTACTTGCAGAAGTTGGGGAGTAAGCAACTCCTACAAGGTACAGAAACTCAACGAACTTATCAGAGGGTGGATTAACTACTTCAAGATAGGAAGTATGAAAACCCTTTGTGCGAAGTTGGACAGTAACATTCGCTATCGGTTGAGAATGTGCATCTGGAAACATTGGAAAACGCCACAAAATAGAGCAAAGAACTTGATGAAACTAGGAATCGAAAAGAACAGAGCCTTTCACGTCGCATACGCAGGATACAGAATAGCGTATGTATGCAATAAAGGAGCTGTAAATGTTGCGATAAGCAACAAGAGACTAACCCAATTTGGATTAGTCTCAATGTTAGATTACTACACCAAAAGGTGTGTTACTTGTTAAGTTGATTGAACCGCCGTATACGGAACCGTACGTACGGTGGTGTGAGAGGTCGAAATTTCTCGCCTAAGAGGAATTTCTCCTACTCGATTTGAAAAATAAAGGTTATTTAGCAATTTACGAGGCTGAGTCGGATTATTAAAAAGTTGCATTTGTTTTTCTTGCATTAATATTCTATAAAGTCATATCAAGGTTTGTGATGTAAAAGATCTTGACATATTTTCAAAAGTTCCATATTAGCGGATGTGAAAAAACTGTCTTTCATCCATACAAGATTAAACATAGTATGAGAGGAAAAATTAAGTATATAAATCTGACTGAGAATTCCTTGTTCTAATTTTTTACGAACAACAAAGTCATAAACGAAGGAAATGCCAATATTTTCCATAACCAATCTTTGAACGGTGTTAATAGTTCCGACTTCGACATAAGATTGAAAGTTATGAATACTTTGATTATGAGATTGAAGAAGTTTCTCTAAATTGCGGTGAGAATTCGATTCGTTTTCTCGGAAAATTAGTCGATATTTATTTAAGTCATTAAAATTTATGGTTGTACCTGCAAGAGGATGTTCAGGAGAACATATGCAAATAGTATGAGCTTCGAAAAGTTCATGGCTGAAATAGTTTTGAGGTGACCAGTAGGTATCAATAATACATAATTGAATACGCCCATTTTTTAATTGTTCGAGCAGAGCATCGGTTTCATCTAAATATATACTGACGTTGCTGTCGGGATGGAGACGTAAATATTTTGCGATCATTTGAGGGACAAAACATTCTCCAACAGTGGCGACAGCACCTAATTTTAGCTTGTTTGGCTGGTTGGGAGGCAGAGTCAATAGTTGCTTTACAATTTGCGAATCGGACTTCATTGTTTGGGCATAGGAACGAAGAACTTTCCCATGTTCGGTCAGATGAAGATGACGATTTTCATCGAAATAGAAAAGTTTAGTATTATAATATTTTTCTAAGTATTTGATATGTTGTGTTACGGCTGGTTGAGTGATGTTTAGGTTATTAGCGGTTTTTGTGTAGTTTCTTGTTTCGCATAAAGTCAAAAAAGTATCTAATTTTAAATCTAGCATTTTATAGTTCTACCTCTTAATTATTGCATAATTGTTGATAAAATTTCATTATAATTAAAATTTATTGTCCTATAAGATAATATAATTTCATTTTCGCATAAAAATATGATATTATCAAGAAAATAAAGAATTTAATTAAATATTAAAATTAGAGAGGAGGTGGACATATGCTTAGGCTAGGTGTTGTGCAAATGGCTGTTCTAGAGGGGAAAGTAGAGGAAAATCAAAAGAAGATTAGAAATATTGTAAAAAAATATGCGAAAGATGATATTGATTTACTGTGCTTCCCGGAATTATGCATTAGTGGATATGATTTTAAACAAGCAGAGAAATCTAATCGAGAGAATGAATTTTTTTCTGAAATCGCAAAGGAATATCACATGGCAATTCTGGCAGGGATTCAGGTGAAAGATCAAGAAAAATACTATGATGTGTCATGCGTTTGGGATTGTGAAGGAAATAAATTAGGAGAATATCGAAAAATCCATCTATGGGATACAGAAAATGATTTCTTTGAGAAGGGTGAAAAACTGGTAACTGTTTCGTTAAAAGGTTGGAAAATCGGGATGTTGATTTGTGCGGATTATGGCTTCTCGGAAGTATCAACTATTTTGGCGCAGGATATGGGGGCGGATGTAATAATTTATCCAAGTGCTTGGGCAGTAGGATGGCAAGACCTGTTTTCGTCTTGTGCAAAAATGAGAGCTGTGGAAAATCAAATTTATACAGTTGCACTCAACAGGGCTTGCGGAGATGTAAATTATTGCGGAAATACAACAGTAGCGAATCCTGACGGAACAATACTTCTTAGATTGGAAACTGTGGACGAGGCATATGGAAGAGTTGTGCTGGAGAAAGAGCAACTTATAAAAGCTCGACAGAGTATACCGTGGAGAAAGATGAAACGGAATGAATTATATCCGAAATTAAAAGAAAAGGTAAATATAATTAAAAACTAAAGAGTGGGTGATGGACTATGGGAAATGAAACAAATAAGGAGAAAAAAGGAAAAGCAGCAATTGTGGATGAACCAATGACACCAGTCCCGTTAGATCAGAGGCAACACTGGATTACTCCTGCAGTTATTTTTGGAGGACTTGAATTTTGTGTACCCATTTTGATGATTGGTGCTACATTAATTGGAGCTTTTGGAATAAAAGGTATGGTACCAGTTGTATTATTTACATTTTTAGTTCTTACATGGGCAGGAAATTCGGTTAGCGGTTATATCGGAGCGAAGACCGGACTATCTTCGTCAGTAATCGCAAGACAAGGCTTTGGCGACAAGCAGGCAAAATTTATTATTGCTTTGGTTATTGGTGTAATCAGTATGGGATGGTGGGCAATCCAAACGTCAGTAACAGGCAATGCACTTTGTGTAGTTCTTGGAATCAATTATACTGAGAATAGAGTGGCATGGGCAATTGTAACAATTATTGTAGGAATATTATTTTCTCTTCCATCAATTATTGGATATTCATCCATGAAGTGGACGGATTATCTTGCGGTTCCATGTGGATTGATTTTATGTGTGGCTGGAATTTATCTGGCGTTAAGAAATGTTGGCTGGTCTGGAATTCTGGCATATGAAGGAAACGGAAGTCTTACTTTTGCGGCTGGTGTGACATTGCTTCTGGGAATGAATGTGTCCCAGCTTGTTATATCTGCAGATTATACAAGATATGCGAAGCCTTCATGGAAAGACAATATTTTGATTCCTCTTGGAATTGTTGCGATTGGTATTCCGTTGACTTTTATAGGAGCAATCATGGCAGTGGGAAATGGAACGGCAGACATTGTTGCAGTTATGCAAAATCTTGGATTCCCAATTTGGGGATTCTTAGTACTTTGGCTTGCATCATGGACGAGTCAGTTGGTGAACAATTATACAATGGGGCTTTCCTTTTCTAATATTTTAAATGTTACATCTAATAAGGGTAGAGCGCTAGTGACTATGGGAGGAACGGTATTGTCAATTGCTCTTTCTCTATGGGGAATTTTGGAACATTTTCAAGATTTGTTAAGTCTCGCAGCGCTATTATATCCAGCTATAGCAGGAGTAATGTTTGTAGATTTCTTTATGAGAAAAGGCAAATGGCAGGATAGATTGGGATGGAATTTTATGGCAACGATTGCGATGATAGCGGGAACTGGAGTTGGTTATCTAACAACATATGTTAAACCGATAGGAATTGCACCATTACAATCACTTATTGTGACTGGAGTTGTATATTATATAGCTATGAATGTGAAGGCGAAAACTGCACCGGATAAATTTACAGATGGAATGTTCGAGCAGAAAGGGGAAAAGTAAGATGAAGTATCCTATAGGAATTGAAATGACGGAGGAGTACTTATCCTGCGAGGTACAGTTGGCTGCAATGAAACTGGTTAAAGATGTTATGCTTGTAAAGCCGGGGGAAAATGTTGTGATTACAGCAGATACAGCTACTGATATGAGAGTGGTAGAAGCTGTGATGAAGGCAGCGTATTCCATTAGGGCCAACCCAATTTTGATTAAATATCCGATTACCGGAAAAGCGTTTGAAGAACCGGTATATCCTGTGGCAAATGCGGTGTCGTCTGCAGATGTGTGGATTGAATTTGCGTATTATTGTGTCATGCATTCTCCGTGTTTTCAAAAGGCAATTGGAAATGGAGCCAGATATACATGTCTATGCGGAATGGATGTTATCATGCTAGTGAATACAATAGGGCGAGTAAAGTATGATGTTCTTGTTTCATTTGGTGAATATTTGACGGAGAAAGTTCAAAATGCAGATGAGATTATAGTGTGTGATAGCAATGGCACAAATTTAAAAGCATTCAATCGAGGAAGGAGGGTTAAGCATTCAGGGCAGCCTGCGATAAAGAAAGGTTATCCGGTTATGTTAGGAGGACAGGTGAGTTGGTGCCCAGTGGAAGAGACGATAGAAGGAACAATAGTATTTGATGCAGCATTGTTTCCGCCAGACGAAATTGGACTTTTAAGAGAACCTGTCAGATTAGAGCTTAAGGAGGGATGCGTTTTAGAAATCAAAGGTGGAACTCAGGCGGAAATATTTAAAAGGTGGTTAGCATCTTTTGGAGATTCTAACATGTACCGATTAGCACATTATTCTCTTGGGTTTAATCCTGGAGTATTAAGTGCAACGGGGCGTATTGTAGAAGATGAGAGGATTTTTGGCTGCATTGAGTTCGGAATTGGAAGCCAAGGAGCAAGTTTAATGGGAGCTTTTTGGAATGCAGCTTCTCATACAGATGGTGTGGTGTCTAAACCGACAATTCTTCTTGATGGAGAAGTCTTAGAAGAAAATGGAATTTATAAAGAAAAAACATGCGTAGAATATTGTAAGAAATTAGGAGTAGCAGGCTATTAGCCGTAGTAAAAGGAGGAAAAAATAATGGAATATCCAATCGGAATTGAAATGAGTAAAGAATATTTAGCATATGAGGTAAGCAAGGCAGCGTACAAACTTGTTAAAGAAATGCTGTTAGTACAGCCGGGAGAGAATGTTGTTGTTACGGGGGACACATCTACTGATCAAAGAGTAGTGGATGCAATTATGAATGCAGCTTATATTTTGGGTGCGAATCCTGTTCTTGTATATGTTCCGACAAATGAGAAGGCATATGCAGAGCCGATTGCACCGTTGGGAAATGCGGTAGCAGTAGCAGATGTATGGATTGAGTTGTCTTATTCTTCAATTATGTTGTGTGAGTCATGGAGAAAGGCGATTGATTTTGGATGTCGTTATATTAACTTGACTGGTATGGATGTTACGATGATTGTTAATTGTATTGGAAAAGTAGACGTAGAAGGTGTAGTACAACTTGGAGAGACGCTGAAAGCCAAGATTGAAGCTGCAAATGAAATTATCATTAAAGATGATAATGGAACTTATCTTACTGCTCGGAATGAAGGAAGACCTGTACGTCATTCGGGACAGTTGGCTACATTTAAAGGATATCCGTTTATGATGTGTGGTCAGATTAGTTGGTGCCCAATTGAAGAGACTATTAACGGAAAGCTAGTATTTGATGCGGCGATTTTCCCTCCTACAGATATGGGAATCTTGTCGGGTAATGTAGAATTAACTTTAGAAAACGGTGTTGTTACTCAAGTAGAGGGTGGAAAAGATGCTGATAGATTCCGTGCATGGCTAGCATCTTTTGATGATCCGAATATGTATCGTCTGGCACATTATTCTCTTGGATTTAATCCTGGAGTTACAAAGCCGACAGGTCGAATTGTTGAAGATGAAAGAGTGTTTGGCTGTATGGAGTTTGGTATTGGAAGTCAGGGAAAAATGATTCGAGGAAGCTACTGGACAGCAGCTTCACACACTGATGGTGTGGTGTCCAAACCAACGATTATCCTTGATGGTAAAGCGATAGAAGAAAATGGCAAATATGTAGATTTAGATCTGCAAGAGATCTGTAAAAAAATGGGAGTTGCTGGATATTAAAAGTGTAAAAGAAGCTATTGCAAAAGTGCTTGAAGAAGCTATTGGAGCAATAGCTTCTTTTTGTGGTTCTACAATAATTGTAGTGGTGATTTATAATCACATTTCCAACATTTTATTTTTGTGCTAAAATGAAAAAAACTCCAAGTGCTAATCGACCCAAATTAACCAGTTGGAGGTGTATATAATAAATAGTTATTGTATCAATAAATTACCGGGAATTTATTATCTGCTGGGGGACAGTTTTTCGATTCAATTAATCTAAAGACCGGAGAAGAGATACAGGAGGTCGTGAGGCGTTATGAACAGGTGAAACATAAGGCGTATTACTCGGATGTGATGAGTTTTAGAAAGGAAATGATAGAAATGAAAAAACAAGAAATGTCGTGTGTTGATTGTGCAGTGCAAAATTGTAATAAAATGGATGGTACTTATCCGGAATTCTGTCTGACCACCCATATGGATGAGTCCGTGTTGCAGGATGCAATGAATTGCTATGAAGAGGAAGAAAATCATAAGGTTATGATCGCAGCTGCGGAAGTGGAATCGGATCATTATTGCAAGTACACAAGAGTGGAAGAGATTATGGCATTTGCCGAGAAAATCGGAGCAAAGAAAATTGGAATCGCAACATGTGTGGGGCTTTTGCGAGAAAGTCGTACACTGGCTTCTATTTTGCGGGCTCATGGATTTGAAGTATTTGGAGTGGCTTGTAAGACAGGAGCGCAGAAGAAGATATCTGTAGGAATTCCGGAGAGATGCAACAAGGTGGGAGAAAATATGTGTAATCCAATTCTTCAAGCGAAGATGCTCAACGAAGCGAAAACGGATTTGAATGTTGTAGTTGGTTTGTGTGTTGGTCACGACAGTTTGTTTTACAAATATTCAGAAGCGCTGACAACGACTGCTGTAACGAAAGACCGAGTTCTCGGACACAATCCGGCAGCGGCACTTTATACGGCAGATTCCTATTATTCGAAGTTGAAGAAGTAATGATTAGAGCGCAAAGAATTTTTGCGGCGTATTTTTTCGTAAATGCAAATGCTCTTTGATAGACATTGGTGATTTTCTTTCATACAATCTCGGTAAAAGGAGGCGGACTATCATGACACTGGGAAGCAATATTCAAAAAATAAGGAAGGAGGCATCATTATCTCAAGAAGCATTTGCCGAGATGTTTCAAGTTTCGAGACAGACAATATCAAATTGGGAAAATTCAAAGAGTTATCCTGATTTAGAGACAATCATAAAGATCAGTGATAGTTTTCATATCTCCTTAGATGTATTGTTGAAGGAGGATCTGATTATGGTAAAAACATTTGATCATGAAGTGAAAAGTACGAGAAAATATGCAAGAGCGCTGGTTGCAATCGCTGTTATTTTTGCGTTGCTGATCGGAAGCTTTGGGATTTATTCGTGTATATATTTTAACACGAAAAATAAGCTGGAGAGAAATTTTGAGGAACAGCTGAAAGAAAATGATTTCTATAAAAATAAAAGCGGATATTACTCCATGGATTATGGCGACGGGATTGTATATAGCGTCCCAAATCAATCCATGCCGGGGCTTCTTGATTTTACGCTGCATTTTCATGTAAGTAATCTGTATTGCAATATTGATCTTGAAGACACTTATGTAACGATTATATGGCAGGATGAGAACGACTTTTTTGCTTCGGCAACTTCAAAAAAAGATGAAAAAGTTGTCGGAAGTACTTCTGAGTTCAAAGGAAATGATTTTGCAGATATGAAGAAATTGGGCGATGAGCTTGGCCTTTCGGAAGAAGAAGCAGGTAAAATTATTGAAAAAGGAAACGAGTTATATCAGGACTTCTATGCTAAGAAATAAGAAATGAAATTTAAAATGCGTCACACCCTTTCTCACAGGGTGCGACGCATTTTATTTGTCCATCTTTTCTTGAATAAATTTCTTCATTGCCCGAAAACTTTCATCGCTAATGTTATGCTCCATTTCACATGCATCGGAAGAGGCGGTTTCCGGATCGACACCCAGAGAGATCAGCCAGTCGGAAATAAATTCATGTTTTTCATATACGCCGGAGGCAATGCGAAGCCCTTCGTCTGTCAAGGTGATAAAACCGGAAGAACTTACTTCGATACAGTTGGATTCTCGCAAATGCTTCATTGCGACACTGACACTTGGTTTAGAAAAGTTTAATTCAGCGGCAATATCAATGGAACGCACAACCGGCAGTTTTTGGCTTAAAAGATATATTGTTTCCAAATAATCTTCGGAAGATTTATTGTTTCGAGTCATAGTATATTCCTCTCTATCCATACAAATTAAGTTCAGTATATCAGTTCTCCGGAAGAAAAACAAGTTTCTTGAAAATAAGAAAAAATCTCAAGAAAGTTATTGACAAATAACTAACGTAAGTGTATACTAACCGCGTAAAGAAAGAAACGGACGCAAGAAAGAGGGTGGCTTATGATGCCTTTAACAATGGCTGAGATCGGACGAGAGCTTGAGATTCGGAGAATTGGCGGAAAAGAAGAAACGAGACGTTTTCTGGAAAGCTTAGGTTTTGTCATGGGCGGTTTTGTCAATGTTGTTTCGATGACAGGCGGTGACCTGATCGTGAAGGTGAAGGATTCAAGAGTTGCGATCAGTAGGGAAATGGCAAATAAAATTATGGTTTAGGAGGATGGAATATGTCTACGTTAAGAGATGCAAAATGTGGTGACACAGTAAAGGTGGTAAAAATACACGGAGAAGGGGCAGTTCGACGCCGGATTATGGATATGGGAATCACAAAAAATGTGGAATTGTATATTAGAAAAGTCGCACCTCTTGGAGATCCCGTAGAAGTAACGGTTAGAGGATATGAATTGTCTTTGCGAAAGGCAGATGCAGAAATGATAGAAGTTCAGGAATAAAATATTTTTTTACACAATAGTTAGTTGTAACTAATAAAGGCTGCAACAATATAATTCAAACGGGAGGATAATAGATCAATGAAAGTCAGGATTGCGCTTGCAGGAAATCCGAATAGTGGAAAAACAACGTTGTTTAATGCGCTTACAGGAGCAAATCAGTTTGTCGGAAACTGGCCGGGAGTAACAGTGGAGAAGAAAGAAGGAAAGATGAAGAGTGTGGCATCGCAGGCAGAGGAAGCGGTTCTTGTTGATCTTCCGGGAATTTATTCACTGTCTCCTTATACATTAGAGGAAGTAGTTTCAAGAAATTTTCTGTTAGAAGAAAAGCCGGACGCTATTATTAACATTGTGGACGGAACCAATTTGGAGAGAAATCTATATTTGACGACACAACTTACAGAGCTTGGGATTCCGGTCATTGTTGCCGTAAATATGATGGATCTTGTTAGAAAAAACGGAGAAGAATTAAATATTGATCGTCTCAGCAAAGATATTGGTTGTAAGGTAGTTGAAATTTCTGCTCTGAAGGGGGAGGGGATTGACCGGCTTGCTGCCCGGGCGGTTTCTCTTGCGAAAAGCGGAAAGAAGAGTCAGACTGCGCATCGATTTGACGGATGTGTAGAACATGCGCTTGCACATATCGAAGAAGCCATCACCGGTCATGTAGATGCCAGTATGGAGCGCTGGTATGCACTGAAGTTATTTGAACGGGACGAAAAAGTGAAGGAGCTTTTGAATCTGGAACAGTCATTGCTGGATCACATCGAGACAGATATTTTGGCTTGTGAGAAAGAGATGGATGATGATTCGGAAAGTATTATTACAGGGGAACGCTACCGTTATATCGGAGAGATTATCGAAGACTGTTATAAAAAACGAATCAAACGCCGGATGTCTACGTCGGATAAGATTGATCAATTTGTTACGAACCGATTCCTTGCAATCCCGATTTTTGCACTGGTTATGTTCGTTGTATACTATATATCTGTCTCTACAGTAGGAACCTTTGTAACGGACTGGACAAATGACACCCTCTTTGGTGAGTGGATCATTCCCGGGGCGCAGAGTGCATTAGATGCTATTCACTGTGCACCGTGGCTCTCCGGACTTCTCGCTGACGGAATCATCAGCGGAGTAGGTGCAGTGCTGGGATTTGTTCCGCAGATGCTTGTGTTGTTCTTCTTCCTGGCATTTCTGGAAGGTTGCGGATATATGGCGCGTATTGCATTTATCATGGATCGCATTTTTCGTAAATTCGGTCTTTCAGGAAAATCATTTATCCCGATGTTGGTAGGCACCGGATGCGGCGTGCCGGGAGTGATGGCATCCAGAACCATTGAAAACGACAGAGACCGCAAGATGACGATTATGACAACTACATTTATCCCGTGCGGGGCAAAGCTTCCGATTATCGCTTTGATCGCAGGCGCGCTCTTTGACGGAGCGGCGTGGGTAGCGTCGAGTGCTTACTTCGTAGGAATTGCGGCAATTATCTGTTCCGGTATTATCCTGAAGAAAACAAAAATGTTTGCAGGAGATCCGGCGCCGTTTGTAATGGAACTTCCGGCTTATCATCTGCCCACACTTGGAAATGTATTTAGAAGTATGTGGGAGAGAGGCTGGTCTTTCATTAAGAAGGCGGGAACAATTATCCTGTTGTCTACAATCTTTATCTGGTTTGCACAAGGATTTGGATTTGAAGGTGGACGATTCGGAATGGTTGAAGATATGGAAAACAGTATCCTTGCATGGATCGGTAACGCAGTAGCATGGCTCTTTGTTCCGCTTGGATGGGGAGACTGGAAGTCAGCAGTGGCAGCCATTACTGGATTGGTTGCTAAAGAAAACGTAGTCGGAACCTTTGGAATCCTCTTTGGCTTTGCTGAGGTAAACGGAGACAACGGAATTGAGATGTGGGGAACACTGGCGGGAGCCATGACGCAGGCAGCCGCTTATTCTTTCCTTGTATTTAACCTTTTGTGTGCACCTTGCTTCGCTGCAATGGGAGCCATCAAGCGTGAGATGAACAATGTGAAATGGTTCTGGTTTGCGATTGGTTATCAGACATTACTGGCATATACGGTTTCTCTTTGTATTTATCAGATGGGAACTTTTGTGGCGACAGGTATTTTCGGAGTCGGAACAGCGGCAGCGGTTGCATTGATTATTTTATTCCTGTATCTGCTGTTCCGCCCGTACAAAGAGAGCCAGACGCTTCGCACGACGAAACAGACTGCGCTCAAAGGAATCAAAGCTTCATAGAAAAAAAAGGATGAGTAAAAAAAGCTTATCTTGTGAAAAATAAAAAAAGCGGATAATATAGAGATGGAGGTGTTGGAAGATGGGAACAGTGATTGTATTTTTACTTCTGGCAGGAGTGATCGGGCTTATCATACGCAGTATGATAAAGGATAAAAAGGCGGGGAAATCTCTACACTGCGGCGGCGATTGTAAGCACTGCGGCGGTCATTGCCATGACTAGAGAAAGAGAGAACAGCGTATGTCAGAGGAAATGATTCTCCGCCACTGCTCGCCCACGCTTGCGGGCATGAAGACGGGCAGCTTATTTAACTGTCCGTGCCCCGACAAGCAGAAACTATTGTGTGCAGTGAAAGAATTAAACCGCAAGCTTGTGCCCAAGGGAGTGCGGGTGATCCCGCTTCGGACAACAAAGAATAAAATGCTTCTCTATATTTACCGTCCGCAGAAGTTAAAAGATGATCTGTCCGTAAGCGGGAAGGCGAGACTTCTGCAAAAATACGGATATTCTGTGGAATGTACAGGAAAGTGTGTAGTACAGCTTGGAAAACGCCTGTGCGAACAAAAAGAATTCCCGCATGAGATCGGGTTATTTCTGGGATATCCATTAGAAGATGTGCAAGGTTTTATTGAAAACCGTGCAGAAGGTTATAAATGTGTAGGATGTTGGAAAGTATATGGCGATGAAGAGTATGCAAAGCAACAATTTCTGCGCTATCAAAATTGTACAGATTGCTATTGCTCGTTGTGGAGGCAGGGAGAGACCATCGAAGATCTTACCGTGTCCGGTTAGTATAAAAAACATCAAATTAAATCAACTTCATAGTTTCAAAATCGGAAGAATTGATGTATAATAAATCCTAGTAGTAGAAAAGAGGAGGTACTGACCATGAGAGCAGAATTTGACGAGAATCTGGTAACAGGAAATGAGATGATCGATTCTCAGCACAAAGAGCTGATTGAAAAGATTAACAAACTTCTGGACAGTTGCGAAGTGGGAAATGATAAAGTAGTAGCGATCAAGACTTTAGATTATCTCGCAGACTACACAGAATTTCATTTTGGAGAAGAAGAGAAGCTTCAAGAATCCATCAATTACCCTGCAATTGCAGAACATAAGAAAGAGCATGACAAACTTCGTCAGGTTGTAAAAGATCTCTATAATATGTTGGAGGAAGAAGAAGGTCCATCAGTTGCATTTGTAGAGCAGGTAAATAAAAATGTGATTGAATGGCTGTATAAACACATTAAAGGATTTGATCGTTCTGTAGCTGAATACAAATTTATGAATACCAGCAGCGAGAGATTATAGAATAAGAAGATTACAGGTTCGAAAGGGCGAAAAGCCCTTCTCGGACTTGTTTGCATTTATAGTAGTATATAAGGGGACGGATATGAAACAGAGGCGGACGATAACGATTATTATTGGCACGGTTATTTTGTGCCTTTTCCTATTGATGGCGTTCCATATGCGCCAGACAAAGGTCGTCTGTGTAGGCGATAGTATCACGTATGGTTCCGGCGCGGGAAAATACCGGAAGACAAAGTCATATCCGGCAATCCTGCAGGAAAAGTTAGGAAGCAGATATCGTGTACGAAATTATGGCCTTCGGGGAAGAACACTATTAGACTATGGAAATTTCCCTTATAAGGAAGAACCGGAATATAAAGAAACTTTGAAGGAAAAAGCAGATATATATATCATTATGCTTGGGACGAATGATTCTAAAGTTCGAAACTGGAATACAGAGGATTATAAAGAACAACTTCGCGCCTTTGTGGAGTCTTATCAAAGGATCAATGACGAGGCGAAGATTTATCTCATGCAGCCGCCAAGGTGTTTTCCTGATGAAAAAACGGGAATTGTGAATTATAAGATCAAAGAGGATCTGATTGCCACGGAGATATATAAAAGTGTGGCAGAGGTTGGACTGGAGTGTGGAGCGACAGTTATTGACCTTTACGAGCTTACGAAGGATCACGGAGATTGGTTTGCAGATGGCGTTCATCCGAATGTGAAAGGGTATGAAAGGATTGGCGGATACATTTACGAAGTCTTAAAAGAAACATTGTAATCTAGAAATGAATGTGCTGACATGGACGTACTAAATAATAAAGATACTATACAGGTAGGAGAAATTGTTATGAATTTTTTGGAAGAAAGAATTATAAAGGACGGTATTATTAAAGAAGGAAATGTATTGAAAGTAGACAGTTTCTTGAATCATCAGATGGATATCGATCTGTTTAATGAAATAGGTAAAGAATTTAAGAGGAGATTTGAGGGAAAGAACATTAATAAGATTCTTACGATCGAGGCATCAGGAATTGGGATTGCATGTATTGTAGCACAGTATTTTCATGCACCTGTTGTATTCGCTAAGAAAACACAAAGTATCAACTTAGAAGGTGAGATGTATGTGGCAGAAGTAGAGTCATTTACACATAAATGTAAGAATCAGGTGATTGTGGCACAGAAGTTTTTGAATGAAGACGATCATGTGTTAATTTTAGATGACTTCCTTGCAAATGGATGTGCGCTTCAAGGATTGATTCAGATTGTGCAGTCCTCAGGTGCGACCATTGAAGGAATCGGAATTACGATTGAAAAAGGTTTTCAGGCAGGCGGACGTATCATTCGAAACCTCGGATACCAGTTGGAATCATTGGCAATCGTTGAAAGTATGGATTGCGAGAAGGGAACGATCACGTTCAGAGAACAGTAGAAGATTGCAGCGATAATAAGATACAAATAAGATAAAGGCATGATATAAAAAAGATAGAACATATGATTGACATATGGTCTATCTTTTTATGTGAAGCGGAGATGGTGGGATTCGAACCCACGCACCCCGGAGGGCCTATCGCATTTCGAGTGCGACCTCTTATGACCTCTTGAGTACATCTCCTAACCTTTGCATTATAACACAAAGTAAAAGACCGGCGCAAGTGATTTGCCGGTCTTTTAATGGGGGATGAAAAATCTATGTAAATTGAAAGGATTGTTAGGCGAGGTCCGGCGGTCATACGTTAAAAAATATTAGTTGTCATATATCCGACGTCCTCTTTGATTTGATGATTTTATTATACATATGAATTGTGACGAGGATATGACGGAAGGTGGAAATGTTTATAAAGTTTCTTAAGAAAATCCAAAGAATATATTGAAAATTACAATGTTTCAATAAATTTCATGAAGGCGTTTCTTCCTTCTTCTGTGCATTTATATACGCCTGCGTCTTCCAATACGTGGGTGAAGACGATTCCGACTTCTTCTTTTAGAATATCCATGACATTTTCTTTTGTGATGGAATCGTATTTTGGAAGGAATCCGTCTACCCAATCTGCGTGTTTTACGATTTCTTCGTTGCTTCTTAAGTCTTTGCCTTCTACGATGTAGCAAGCCAGGAGCTCCAGTTCGTTTTTCAGTCTTGCCGGAAGAACTGCAAGTCCCATGACTTCGATAAGTCCGATGTTTTCTTTTTTGATGTTATGGTACTGTGCGTGTGGGTGGTACAAGCCCAGTGGGTGTTCTTCGGTTGTGATGTTATTTCTAAGAGTCAGGTCAAGTTCGTAGATGTCGCCGACTTTTCTTGCAATCGGTGTGATCGTGTTGTGTGGCTCGCCATCTGTCTCTGCGAAGATAAATGCGTCTTCATCGGTGTAGCTTCTCCAGTTTTTAAGAACATGATCGGCAAGGTCGATCAGACGTTTTTCGTCTTTATGTCTGATTCTTAAGACAGATAATGGCCATTTTACAATACCAGCTTCCACATCTTCATATTCCGGAATGGTCACTTCTTTTTCAATTGGCGCTTTTGCCATGGCAAATGTATAATGACCGCCTTGGAAATGGTCGTGGCTTAAAATAGAACCGCCAACAATCGGAAGATCCGCATTAGAACCGAGGAAATAGTGCGGGAACTGTTTTACAAAATCAAATAATTTGATAAATGCAGCCCGATCGATTTTCATTGGTACATGTTGCCCATTAAATACGATACAGTGCTCATTGTAGTAAACGTACGGAGAATACTGGAATCCCCACTGGCTGTCGTTAATAGTAATCGGCATGATTCGGTGATTTTCACGGGCAGGATGGTTGACGCGTCCTGCGTATCCTTCGTTTTCTACACAGAGCTGACATTTTGGATATGTGCTTGCCTTTGCATTTTTCGCTGCTGCGATTGCTTTTGGATCTTTCTCAGGTTTGGACAGGTTGACGGTGATATCGATGACTCCGTAAGGAGAATCAACGGTCCATTTCATATCTTTCTTTACGCGGTAACGGCGGATATAATCGCTGTCCTGACTAAGCTTATAGTAGTATTTGGTAGCTTCTTCCGGTGAAATGTCGTATTTTTCTTTGAATTCACGCTGAATCTGTGCCGGTCTTGGAAGCAGACAGTTCATAAGCTTTGTGTCAAAGAGATCGCGGTATACAACACTGTCCTCGATAAGACCGCGTGAAACTGCTTCGTCCAGAAGATTTTTTAAGATGTCTTCTAATTCAAGGTTTTCTGTATCAATTTCTGTATCCTCATAATTATCTTCTTTGAAAATTTCTAAGAGAAGATTGGTTGTATAAATACGTTCGCATTCTGGAGTAAGTCCTGTCTGTATTCCGTATTCTACTAATTTTTTAATATTTTCAAATAACATAATATGTCTCCTTATATGAAAGTGTAAATAGATTCTTTTTTAGTTCAGTTTGTGTGCGCCGTCACCGATATCTACAATGTAGAATTCTGCTTTGTGTCCGACTTTTTCTTCGTAAGCCTTACCGATTTCATTTACGAAGGTATCGACGGTGTCATTTTTGATGATGCTGACAGTACAGCCGCCGAATCCACCCCCTGTGATACGAGAACCAATAACGCCCGGCATAGCCTGAGCAAGATCGACCAAAATGTCGATTTCTTCGCAGGATACTTCATAGTCATTTTTCAAAGACTCGTGAGAAGCATTCATTAATTTTCCGAAGAGTTCGATGTTGTTATCTTTTAAGGCTTCTACGGCATGGATGGCACGCTGGTTTTCATATACGGCGTGTTTTGCGCGCAGTTGTCTTACCGGATCTTTGATTGCAGATTTGTGTGCTTCAAACTCTTCTTCTGTGAGATCGCCTAATGTTTTGATGTCGGTCGCTTCTTGCAGTTCCTTGAGAGCAGTTTCACATTCATTTCTGCGATCGTTGTAAGCAGAGTCCACCAGACTGTGTTTTACTTTACTGTTTGTGATAACGATTTTAGCGTCCTCTAATTTTACAGGTGCGTACTCGTAAGATAACGTGTTTGTGTCGAGGAAGATTGCATGATCTTTTTTGCCCATAGCGCTGGCGAACTGATCCATGATTCCACAATTACATCCGTTAAAGTTATTTTCAGAATCTTGTCCGATGAGTGCGATATCAATCATAGACACATCTTCAAATCCGAAAGTATCTTTTAAAATAAGTCCGGTCAGAACTTCGAGAGAAGCAGAAGAGGACAGTCCGGAACCGTTCGGGATATCTCCATAGATCAAAATGTCAAGTCCGTGTGTTAATTTGTGACCGCGTTTTTCAAATGCCCACATAACTCCCTTTGGATAGTTCGTCCAAGAAGCCTCTTTGTGTGGTACAAGATCGTCAAGATCTGTCTCAATTACTCCAAGAGAACTAAAGTTCATAGAATAGAAGCGGAGCTTGCGATCCTCTCTGTTTTTCACGATTGCGTATGTACCAAGAGTCAAAGCGCAAGGGAATACATGACCTCCGTTATAATCTGTGTGCTCTCCGATCAGATTTACACGTCCCGGCGCGAAGTAAGCGCGGTAATCTTCTGTTTGTCCATAGATTTCTTTGAATTTTTCTACTAATTTTGCTACCATTTTACAATTCTCCATTCTTTTTCTTGTATTTTTGTTGCAGGAACTCCTCCGTTGTCTTATGATTATAATGATAATGAGAATTTGAACGTGATTCAATAAGAATATTGGAAGAAATTATAAGGATATTGAGGAAATGCAGATAAATATAGAAAAAAACCAAAAAGAGATCAAGGCGCATGGAAATTATAGCTTTCCGGTCAATGTAAGTGTGGAGAAAATTGAAGCTTATGAACAGGGAGCATTTTTGTGGCACTGGCATCCGGAAATAGAGCTTACATGGATCATGTCCGGGGAAATGGAGTACCGTGTGAATGATCAATCCTATTTATTGAAGAAAGACGAAGGCTTATTTGGAAACAGCAATACGCTGCATGCCGGATTCCGGCAAGGGAGCAAGGAATGTTCGTATTTATCAATTACCTTTCATCCTCGCTTCTTGTACGGGTATGATAACAGTGTGCTTCAGGAAAAGTATGTGGCGCCTGTCACAGAGGATGAACGGTGGCCGGCATTTAAATTAGAAAGAAATGTAGTGGGGCATCAGAGAATCTTAAAGTGGATGCAGGAAATTTATGAGATTTGGGAGAAACGTCCGCCGGATTATGAACTGGAGATCCATATTCTGTTGATGCAGATCTGGCAGAAGCTTTATCGCTATGTCACAAGACAGCCGGAACAAGGGCAGATGAGCGGAGGACAGCTTTCACGTTTGAGAGAAATGGTGGCGTATATGGAACAGCATTATAATCAAGAGATCAGTCTTGACGATATTGCAGAACACGTAAATATATGTAAGAGTGAATGCTGCCGGTTTTTTAAAAAACATATGAATATGACGATTTTTGAGTATTTGATGTTTCTTCGGATACAAAAAAGCCTTCCTCTTTTGAAGGAAGGCGAAAGTGTCACGAAAACTGCCGGAATGGTGGGGTTCACAAGTCCGGCATATTTTGGACAGATTTTCAAACGATACATGAAATGCACCCCGAAGGAATATCAGAGGAATTAAAGCATTTAACTTAACTGTATTTTCGTATCTTTAAAGGTACGCCAAGGGAAGAAGCCAGCTCTTTGCAGGCTGTAATCTGCGCTTTGGGAAGAACATCCACAATGGAGAGCTGTACCGAAGGAATTACCTTGTGCGCTTCTTTGGCAAATTTAAGCATGGAAGGGAACGCATTCGAAAAGCGCGGTCTTGTTACTTTATTGTATTCTGCTTCCGAAGGAGCATTCAAGCTGATAGAAAGGGCGTCAACGATTCCGACAAGATCGGGGATAATGTCTCGGTCATGCTCCAGACAGCCAAGACCATTGGTGTTGATGCGGATAGAGACACCATAGTTTTCCTTTGCATACTTTGCAGTCGCAAGAAGAACATCCAATCGGCAGGTGGGTTCTCCGTAGCCGCAATATACAAGTTCGTCATAGCCGGTGAAGTCAAAGGCATCCATAGCAGCCTTGATTTCACCGGCGGAAGGATCTTCTTTGTGCCAGAGTGTCTCGGCGTCGCCGACGCTGTCTTTGTGGCTTCGAATGCAGAAGGTGCAGTTACAGTTGCAGCGATTTGTAATATTTGCGTAAACTTGGTTTTTGTAAGTGTATAAAATATCAGCCATTTTCCATCATCCTTTCATTATTTCTTGAATATCCCATTTGTCAGTTAAAGTGCGTATTTGGTTTTTAAATGTGTTTTTTCCAGTGCTCCGGCAAGGAGGAAGAAAAGAGCCGCGCTTCCGCCGGATTGAATAACGCTGCCGGAAATGGATGCAAGCGGCGAGAGAAATGATCCAAACAGGATACCTTCTGCAAGATAATATCCGGTTGCAGAAATAGCGAGCGCTAAAAACGGAGCAATGATATTTCGCGTGTTCAGAATTTTTGTATTCTGACTTGTAAATGGAAGTGTGATCAGCATTTTAATGATGATCGTAGCCGGAGCCCACATTGGTGCTGTGAGAAGATCTGCAAGTCCGCCGCCAATAGCTGCCGCGGCAAGTGCATAAGGCCTTGGAAGAAGCACGGCTGCAATATAAATGAGCGCGTCGCCAAAATGAATATACCCTCCATTTGCACCATAAGGTATGTGGCAGATATAAGCGGTCATCAATGTGATCATAGCCGCAAAAAGTCCGGTGAGAGTCATTCGAGCTACAGAATTGGTTGTAGTATGAGTTACTTTCATGATTGATCGTCTCCTTTCTATTTACAGGTTACAGGAATTTCCTGTAAAAGCTTCCTGTTTCGGAAGCAGCATGGACAAATATTGTTCGTAATTAATACCGTCATTTCTTGGGATGTTTTCTTTGACCGTGTCGATGAGTGCGGCTTCCAGAAAAGCTCCGGCGGTTTCGATTGTTGATGGAATATCATCTCCGCGGGCGATGCCGGCTGCAAGGCAGGAAGCAAAGAGATCTCCGGTTCCGGAATAACTGCCTCCGACATAAGGAAAGGAGAGAAGCTTTTGCTCTGTATCAGAGATATAGAGATTTCCCATCTGTCGTCCGCCGTGTCTGTCGGTAAATTGTATTCCGGTTACGATAACGTGTTTTGGGCCTTTTCGACAAAGGTTCCTGCCGGCATGGATAATGGATGTGATCAGAACTTCGTGATCTTTGATTCCGGAAAACTGTTCATAAGAAATATCGGAAAGCAAAGCAAGTTCTGTTAAATTCGGGGTAATAATATCGGCTCGAAGTGCTAATTTCTTCATTTGTTCCAGAAGTCTTGGAGTGAACATATCATAAGTCCGCCCGTCGTCCCCCATGACGGGATCTACGAGAAGAAAGGTTTTCTCGGTATCAAAGGTTTCTATAAAATGAAAGATCTGTGTGATCTGTTTTTCGCTTGCCACAAATCCGGTGTAGATTCCGTTGAAGGATTGCCCCATCTTTGCCCATTCACTGCGAAAATGTTCCATTTTTTCTGTATAATCATCACAGTAGTAGCTTGGGTAACCGGTTTGTGCTGTTAGAATTGCAGTAGGCAGTGGGCATGGCTGTACACCCATGGCGGCGATTACGGAGATGGCAGCAGTAAGAGAACAGCGGCCAAAACCGGATAGATCATTGATCACAGCAATTTTTTTTGTCATATGTTTACACCATCCTTTTAAAGTAATCCTATCATATCACTGGAGTGGCTTTGCTTCAAAGACCAGATAATTGAAATTTGACCAAGCCAGTTATATAGGTGTCAGATTAAAAAGTGTCAGATTAAAATTAAAAATATTTTTTTAGGGCTTGACAAATAGAATAAAGTCATATATAATAATTTTTGCTGTGAAGATAGTAACAGTTGTGTGGGCGTAGCTCAGCTGGATAGAGCGTTTGGCTACGGACCAAAAGGTCGGGGGTTCGAATCCTCTCGCCCACGTAGAAAACCCTTGTAAGGATTTCCTTGCAAGGGTTTTTTCTGTATCAATTTACAGTTTGTAACACAATAAAGATTAAAGGATGAGAGAAAATGAGAAAAAGTATTTATGTGAAGGGGATTTTGCTTGCTCTGCTTGCCGGAATTTTATGGGGAATTACCGGACCGCTTGGGCAGTTTCTTTTTGATGAAAAAACAATTACGCCGGAGTGGCTTGTCACTTGTCGCTTAATTGTGTCAGGGACGGTGATTCTTCTTGGAATGTTTGTAAAGAGACGATGGGAAATATTTACAATATGGAAAGATAAGAAGGATGCTGTGCATATGGTTATTTACAGTGTGGCGGGGATGATGGCTGTACAGTATAGCTTCTTTGTGGCAGTGGAGGCGTCAAATGGAGGAACTGCGACAGTGCTTCAATATACGAATCCGGTCATGATTATTTTATATTTGGCATTGTTTCAAAAAGTACGTCCTAAGTCGAAGGAAGTGGTAGCGGTATTGCTCGCTTTAGCGGGGATATTCCTTTTATCCACGAATGGAAATCTCCATACGCTTGTTATTACGCCGAAGGGACTTTTTATGGGACTGCTGTGTGCAGTATTTACGTGTTTTTATTCAATGCTGCCAAGAAGATTGATGGAGAAATATGATGAGGTTATGGTATGCGGGTGGTCCATGTTTATTGGAGGCATTGTACTTGCCATTTGGAAGAACCCGTGGAAAATAGGAGCGGGAGCAGACTATCAAGTATGGGGATTGTTTGGAATGCTTGTTTTATTCGGAACAGTGATTCCGTTTATTGCATCTTTGAAAGCGATCATGCTGTCTGGTCCTATGTATGCTAATGTGTTGGCGAGCATTGAGCCGGTAGTGGCGTCTTTCCTTACGTTCCTGTTTTTAGGAACAACTTTCGGAGGGTTTGAGATTCTTGGATTTGGATGTATTATTTTGACGATTGTTATGTTGTCTTTGAATAAGAAAGTGGAGGCATAGCGGGTAAAATTATGCTACAATAAGTTCAGAATAAAATTTGAATTAAAGAACGGGAAATGATGAGGTGATATTATGGCAAAATATGTAATGGCGCTGGATGCGGGGACAACCAGCAACCGTTGTATTCTGTTCAATGAGAAAGGTGAGATTATCAGTCTTGCACAGAAAGAATTTACACAGTATTTTCCACAGCCGGGGTGGGTAGAGCATGACGCTTCGGAGATCTGGTCTACGCAACTTGGCGTGGCAGTCGAAGCAATGAGCAAGGTTGATGCAGATGCGGAGGATATTGCTGCGATCGGTATTACGAATCAGAGAGAGACTGTAGTTGTCTGGGACAAAGAGACGGGAGAGCCGATCTGTCCGGCAATTGTATGGCAGTGCAGAAGAACAGCGGAATATTGTGATTCTTTGAAGGAACGTGGACTTACGGAAATGATCCGAAAGAAAACGGGACTGATCATTGACGCATATTTTTCAGGAACAAAGATCAAATGGATTCTGGAACATGTAGACGGAGCGGCACAAAGAGCGGAAAAAGGGGAACTTCTCTTTGGAACGATTGAGACATGGCTGATCTGGAAACTGACAAAAGGACGGGTTCATGTGACGGATTATTCCAATGCGTCAAGGACAATGCTTTTTAATATCAACACGCTGCAATGGGATGAGGAAATATTAGAATTGCTTGGAATTCCAATGCCTATGCTCCCGGAAGCAAAGCCTTCAAGCTGTGTATATGGTTATGCGGATGCCTCTTATTTTGGCGGAGAGATTCCGATCGGCGGTGCCGCGGGAGATCAGCAGTCTGCCCTGTTTGGACAGACCTGTTTCCAACCGGGAGAAGCGAAGAATACCTATGGAACAGGGTGCTTCCTTTTGATGAACACCGGGGAGAAGCCGGTATTTTCCGACAATGGACTGGTAACGACGATTGCCTGGGGACTGGATGGAAAAGTGAACTATGCGCTGGAAGGCTCTATTTTTGTGGCAGGAGCAGCAATCCAATGGCTGAGGGATGAGCTGCGTCTCATTGATTCTTCTGCGGATTCAGAGTATATGGCGCAGAAAGTCAAGGATTCTAACGGCTGTTATGTAGTTCCGGCATTTACCGGACTGGGGGCTCCGTATTGGGATCAGTATGCGAGGGGGACAATTGTGGGACTTACGAGAGGTGTGAATAAATATCATATTATCCGTGCTACACTTGAGTCGATCGCATATCAAGTCTGTGATGTGTTAAATGCAATGGAGGGGGATTCCGGAATTTCACTTAGTTCCCTGAAAGTAGACGGAGGCGCAAGCGCCAACAATTTCCTTATGCAGACGCAGGCGGATCTTATTGGAGCGCCGGTAAAGCGTCCGTGCTGTATAGAGACGACAGCGATGGGGGCAGCGTATCTTGCAGGACTTTCTGTCGGATATTGGAAAAGTAAGGAAGATGTGCTGAAGAATTGGGCGGTAGACCGGACGATGGAACCTTCGATCACGCAGGAAGAACGAAAACAGCGGATCAAAGGATGGAAAAAAGCAGTAAAATATGCCTTTGACTGGGCGAGAGAAGAGGAAGAATAATTTCGATATGGAACAGGTGAAATTAACATGTCAGGTATGTGAAAATCATTGTGCACTGGAGGCAGAAGTAGAAGACGGTGAGGTCATGGATGTGATGGGAAATAGATGTCTGAAAGGTTTCTCCTATGCGCAGAGAGCGGTCACAGAGCTTCTGGAAGAAGAACGATAATTTTTGTAGATATTTTTTATGTGTAATTTTCTATATATAATGCACATAAAAATGAGTTTTCGGTAGACATTTCTGTGAAAATGTAATAAAATAGCTTTATTGAGGTTGTTTATATGGAAGTGAGCAACAAAGAAGGGAGATAAGTTACATGAAAGGAAATGTTATTGTAGGACAGTCAGGAGGACCTACTGCGGCAATCAATTCAAGTCTTGCAGGAGTGTACCGTACAGCAAAAGATCGTGGGGCAAAAAAAGTATACGGAATGCTTCATGGAATTCAGGGATTGATGCAGGAGAAATATATTGACCTGTCAGATCATATTAAGACAGAATTGGATGCAGAGTTATTAAAGAGGACACCGGCTGCATTTCTTGGTTCCTGTCGTTATAAATTGCCGGAGATTCACGAAGACCGCGAGGTTTATGACAAGATTTTTGAGATTTTAAATAAACTTGAGATTGAAGCTTTTATTTATATCGGTGGAAACGATTCTATGGATACGATTAAAAAGCTGTCCGATTATGCAATCATTACCGGTCATCCGACAAGATTCATCGGATGCCCGAAGACCATTGATAATGATTTGGCACTTACGGATCACACACCGGGATACGGAAGCGCTGCAAAATATATCGGAACTTCTATGAAAGAGATTATCCGTGACAGCTTCTGTTTGGAGTATAGCAAAGGACTTGTTACGATTGTGGAAGTTATGGGACGTAATGCAGGCTGGTTGACCGGTGCAGCTGCACTTGCGGAAGGTGAAGACTGTGAAGGACCGGATATGATCTATATGCCGGAGCTTGCGTTTGACATTGTGAATTTCCGCGACAGAGTAGAGGCACTTCTGAAAAAGAAGACATCTGTTGTGGTTGCTGTTTCTGAAGGTATCTGTACTGCAGATGGAAAATATGTATGTGAGCTTGGAAACAGTGTGGATTTTGTGGATGCGTTTGGTCATAAGCAGTTATCAGGAACCGCAGCTTATCTTGCAAATTATATTGCGGGAGAACTTGGCTGTAAGACCCGTGCCATTGAACTGAGCACATTGCAGAGAGCGGCATCTCACTGCTCTTCTCGTGTGGATATTCTGGAAGCTTATCAGGTTGGCGGTGCAGCGGTAAAAGCGGCAGATGAAGGAGACAGCGGCAAGATGGTTGTTCTTCAGAGATTGTCAGATGATCCGTATCAGTGCGGAACAGAAGTAAAGGATGTACACAAGATTGCCAATGATGAGAAGCTTGTGCCAAGAGAATGGGTGAATGAAGACGGAACTTACGTGACAGGAGAATTTGTGTCTTATGTAAGACCGTTGATCCAAGGGGATGTGTCACCGGTTATGGTAGATGGTATTCCGAGACACCTGTATACTCCGAGAGAGTTAAGCGAGAGATAATAAAAGGTTATCGATAGATAATTGAAAATGGAAGAGAAGAAGGCGGACTGCGGAAGCAGTCTGCTTTTTTGCGATTTTCAACATATTTTCACCCGCTTTTTTGTGCATTTTTTTCATCTGAAATTCCTTGCATTTTTGGTGTGTATAACGTAAGATAAAAGCACTCTATCATTCTAAAGAGTCTTGTTTATTCCTTTCATTTTTATCGGAGAAGTCCTGAATATTTCCTGTGAAAGTTGTTAGTAACTAATGAATCGACATTGTTTTTATTTAAGAAGGAGTGGTGAATGTGGCAGTGAAAGACAGTTATGATGTGCTGCGTTTGATCGGGCATGGAAAGAATAGTTATGTCAGCTCGGAAAATGTAATGGGAACGCCGCTGATCTATTGGCTGAAATATCATCCGCATCTGGAAAAAGAAAGGCTGTTTCAGTGGATGCGTGTGATTGCTGAACAGTTGGATCGGTTTCACAAATGCAGAGGAAAGCCCTGTTATCAATATGTGAATCCGTATAGCGTGATTGTAACAGAGGAAAGAGAACTGTATTTTCTTGATCTCGGAGCAGAATCCAATGAAGAGATGCTTAGGAAAATGCAGCAGCGGAGTGTGCGGGAATATTTTTTACCCAAGGAAGAGGCATATTATCAAAAAGCGAGTGTACAACTTGATATTTATGGATTGGGGAGAACCTATCAGTATTTGTTGTCCGAGACGGAACAGGAACCGCCGCTTACAAAAAGAGAAATCATAAAACTTCAAAAACTCATTTCAAAATGTCTGGATAGACATTCAAAACAAGTATTTCAAAAAGTATCAGATATTCAAAAATATATTCCAGAATGTAAAAAAACAGAGCACAGGAAGAACAAAATATTTCCTGCAGTAACCTTATTGGCAGTAGTTTTCACTGTCATTTTCATATCTGCCGGAAAGGGACAGGAAGTGGTGAAGAGCAAGTCGGAGAACGAGAGCGGACAGGAAGTACAAGAGGAAGAAGCGCCGGATGAAAAGGGAAAAGAGCGAGGATTAGAATTTGAACTTGCACTTCTTTATTTTCTGAAACTTCAAGATTATGAAGAAAGCATTCGAATTTTACATCAGATGAAAGGAGAACTGGCGGCAGAAAATTTAGAAGTAATTGTAAAAAGTCTCGGTGGCGGAATGGTTTCGGAACAGGAACTTCGGGAAGCGCTTCGTGAATTTGAAAAGGAACTGGAAGGGAATAACCTGTCAGAAAAAGAAAGGTGTGATTACTATGAATGTCTTTTGAGAGGATATGCACAGCTTACCGGAGAAGAAGACAAGAAGGAACTTTTGCGGTTGGGACAGGCATATGAAAGGATTGCGGAAGAAGTTCCGGCAGATCTATTGGCGAATATGGCGGATGCCAATGAAAAATGCGGACAATATGAGGAGGCTCTGCGGATTTACGAAAGAATGATGGAACAGACAGAGGATCATAGGGAGAAAGAAGTGCTCTATGAGAGAGAGGCGCAAGTGGCTGTGTCCGCAGATATGCCGGAGAAAGGACTTGAAATTTTGCGAAAGGGAATTCAAGAACTTCCGGAATCGTTGGAATTAAGAATTGCTTATTTAAAGCAACAGTGTGAGGATCGTTCGATTGAACGAGCTGTTTGTATGGCGGAAATAGAAGAAGTGATAAAAGAACTCCCGGCGATTTTGGAAGAGAAACAGTTTCAAAAATTGATGAAAGAGTATGGATTTCGTGTGGAAGGAGGAAAAGTATGGGAAGAAAATTAAAGACATGGACATTGTTGGTTATTATTTTGGCGCTGATCTATGTACAGCAGGTGCCGGATATTTATGCGGAAAGCGCAGATAGAGACCAAAAAGAAGAGGTGGAGCCACCGCAAGAGCCGGAGCCACCGCAAGAACCGGAGACGCCGCAAGAGCCGGAGACGCCAGCAGAACCGATAGTTTCGTATCAGATAGAGATTCCGAAAGAAGACGGAGAACACGGCTGGTATAAGACGCGACCAGAGATAAAACTTTGTCACAGGGGAAGCCGCGGGGTAACAAAATATAAAGTGTCCGCGGGAGGAGAAGTGTTGAAAGAAGGAATATTAGAGGAGAAAGACGAAGAGGTTTTATTAAAAAAAGATCTGTTTCGAGATGGAAAGAGTTTGTTGTCTGTCTGGATGGAGGATGAAGATGGAAAACTGGTGGAAAATAATACGCTGGAGAAAGAGATTAAGGTTGATACAATAGCTCCCCAATTCGAAATGACGGCGTCTGCCGGTTTTGCAGTGTGGTATCAAAAAGAAGCAAAGCTCCATGTAAGAGGAATGGATAGGGAAAGTGGGATTCAGGAGATTGCATGCTATGTAGATGGAGTGTACGAGGGGAAGAAAAAGGCGGTGGAAGGAGAGTTTGTTATTCAGAAACCATCCGCAGGCGGGAAATCTCATACCGTGACAATCATTGTAAAAGATCAGGCAGGAAACCAGAACAGTCAGATTGAAGAACTGTATATTGATCAAATGGCGCCGAGGGTGAAAATTGGCGGTGCGGAAGCGTATATGATTACGAGCAGACCAGTGACAGCTGTGTATGAAATTGAAGAAGAAAATTTGCTGAGTGAAGCTATTGCAGAGACGCAGTGGGAAGATGTAGAGGGAAAGAAGACCAAGATGGATGCGTCGGAATGGGAGGAGACAAAAAGCGGAAAAAGAGGGACGCAGACGTTGGCGGAAGATGGGATCTATCAGATACGCATAAAGGCGAAGGATCGTGCAGGATACGAGGCGGAAGATCACAGACAGATTATCATTGATAAAGCAAACCCGGTCATTGGTTATGTGGACGATCTTCAGGGAAAGTATTTAAAAAGCTTCATGTGGAATTATTTGAAAGAAGAACTGATACGGGATTTTACAACTTATACTTACGGGGTCAAGCTGGACGGAAATCTGTATCAAATGGGGAAAAAGATAGAAACGGAAGGGAGACATCTTCTGGAAGTGCAAGCCGTTGATGCAGCCGGAAATGAAGCGGTGGCGAAAGCGGAATTTGTAATTGATCACACGAAACCGGAGATTGTATTTTCGAATGTGGAGGAAGGAAATGAGTATGAAGAGAAATGTGTGTGCAAGGTGGAACTTAGAAATGCAGAGGATGCAATCCAGAGAGTACAGATTAATGGAGAAGACCAGAAGATTGATGCCGGAAGTGCTTCCTTTCAATGTACGCTCCAGGTTCATCAGGATTATGAGGTAGAAGTGACAGCGGTAGATCAGGCGGGAAATACGGCACAAGAGAGTATCTTATTCAAAGTCGTTCCAAAGAAAAATATTTTTCAGAAAATAGCAGAACCTGTTGTGCAAAAGCTAAACAAAGAAGAAGGAAAGAAGCAGGAGAATGTGAATGATGGAGAGGAAAAAAGAAAAAAAGACCGGTGGAAGGAACCGATGATTTGTCTGGTTATCCTCTCCTGCGCTGTGGCAGCAGGAGGATGGTATATCAGGAAAGGTCATAGACCAGAATGAGAATGTGCCAGAGCACATTCTCATTCTTCAACAGTTTGGGGCAATGTTTTACCGATTATTTTAAAAACAGATGAATTAGCTTTTCGTTGATCTTTCGATAGGGCTGATACCGCATCGGAAGATCCAGCCATGTTTTCTTATCTACAATACTTTTATAGTGAGAAAATGTGCGGAATCCGTCTTTTCCGTGATAAGAACCCATACCGCTTTCGCCGAATCCTCCGAATCCCATTTCGCTGGTGGCAAGGTGGATGATCGTATCGTTGATACATCCTCCGCCGAATCCACATCGGGCAGTTACTTTTCTTGCTGCTGTTTTATCAGATGTAAAGACATAAAGAGCCAGCGGGTGGGGCATGGAATTGATTTTGTGGATTGCCTGATCAAGAGAGTCGTAGGTCAAAATCGGAAGTATAGGACCAAAGATTTCTTCCTGCATGACTGCATCGTCAAAGGTTACATGATCCATGACGGTCGGTTCGATTTTTAATGTTGTACGATCACATTTTCCACCGAAGACAACCTTGGAGGAATCTATCAGTTTTGTAATACGGTCAAAATGCTTTTCATTGATAATCTTTCCATAATTTTTGTTTGTTAGCGGTTCAGACCGGAACTGTCTTTTTATCTGTCGTTTGATTTCGGCAAGCAGCTGATCCTTGATCTTGCGGTCGCAGTAAATATAATCGGGAGCTACGCAGGTTTGTCCGCAATTTAAATATTTACCGAACACAATTCTTCTGGCAGCCAGTTTGATGTTTGCGCTTTCTTCTACGATGCAGGGACTTTTGCCGCCGAGCTCTAATGTGACAGGAGTCAAATGTGCCGCTGCATGGCACATGACTTCTTTTCCTACGGTCTGGCTTCCGGTAAAGAAAATATAATCAAAATGTTCATTTAACAGACAGGTGTTTTCTGCCCGTCCGCCTGTAATGACAGCGACATAACGTGCATCGAAGCATTCTTCGATCATAGACTGGATGATGGCGCTTGTGTAAGGTGAATAAGCGCTTGGCTTTAAGACAACCGTGTTGCCTGCTGCTAAAGCGTCTACCAAAGGATCAATAGTCAGAAGAAAAGGATAATTCCACGGACTCATGATTAGAGTGACACCGTACGGCGACGGTTTTTTAAAACTTCTGGAGTGAAATTGTGCCAGTGGTGTGAGTACGTTCTTCTCTTTTGCAAAAGAACGGATATGCTTTAGCATGTATGTAATCTCGCTTAGCACGAGACCGGTCTCGCACATATAGCTCTCAAAATCACTTTTCCCAAGATCTTTTCGGATAGCCTTCCCGATTTCTGCATCATGTGTAAGAATGTAAGACTGTATTTTTTTTAGCGCTTCGATTCGATGAGACAGTGGGAGAGTGGCTCCGGTATAAAAATAAGTTCTCTGATTTTCAACGATTTGTCGAATTTCTGTTTTAGTCATAGCATAGAGCATCCTTTCTGTTATGATTCGGAAGTTTTAGAAGAAGAGTTAAGGAGAAGTTGTATCTTCCTCCATCAGCATATAATAAAACTTTTCCAATTCCTTGGCATTCATAAGAACAGGAACCGGATAGAGTGGATTTGCTTCTTTATCGGCATAATGGGCCAGCTTAGGAATATCTTCTTCTTGGATATCGGGAACGGTATTTCCGATTCCAAAACGTTTCTTCATAGCCTTAATCTCATCGATGAAGGCATAAGCCGCCTGCGCACAGGGTGTTCCTTTTTCTGCAATTCCTGCGGCAACTGCCAGTTTGGCAAGCTTTTTGTGAATGGTTTCCCCGTATTCTTCCAAAACATGTGGAAGAAGGATTGCATTTGCAAGTCCGTGAGGAATGTTATACTGCCCGCCCAGCGAATGAGCAACAGCGTGTACATATCCAACGTAAGATTTTGTAAAGGCACATCCGGCATAGTAAGAAGCATTCCGGTTGTAGCAGTGATAAATGGAGGAAGGCTTACGGTAACTTTAGGATCTAAGACAGCATATTTCGGAATGAGCGGGAAATCGTTAATAGCATATTTGTAACGAGTTTGGGCATCTGTGATTACGGCGGCAAGTGTGGTTTCGCTTCCGGTTCCGGCAGTGGTTGGAACCGCCTCCAAAGCCGATGATGCAGTCACAACCGCGCAAGTGGTAGAGCTCGAGTGCTTCTGCAACGTTAGTGGTAGTAGGATTGGCAACGGTCTTATCGTATATGGTATAGGAGATGCCGGCGTTACAGAACGATTGTTCCAGACGTTTTGTCAGTCCAAGCTTCGTAATCTGTGCATCGGTAATGAGAAGTACGCTGCTGCATTCTTCTTGCTGTATAATCTCAAGAAGTTTTTTTACACTGCCGACAATCTTAGGAGTCCGATAAGGAAGAAAGGGCAATGCGATTTTTAAGGCTGTCTGAAAGGTTCGGCAATAAATTGATTTTAGTGTATGCATTCTTATGTTTCCTCGCTATATGAATCTAAATTAGTACAGAGTTTCTGTAAGTTATCTGAAATAGTAAATAAAGTGCGATAGAAGATCGCGCGATCTTCGGGCGTAATGTTTTGGCTCGCCTTGTCTACAGCTTCGGCTATGAGAAGATTCACCTTTTCGGCGCATTGAATGCCGAGATCCGTCAGAATAGCTTTGGCGCGATATTTTTTGGTTTCAGAAGAAGGAATATAATTAAGATACCCGTTTTTTTCAAGGTCTGTCAGCGTACGTGAGATTCCAGCCTTATCTTCCTGACAGAGCTTGCAGAGATCGGAAGCGGTCAGTCCGTCTGGATGTGCGGCAAGAAAATAAATACACATAACGTGAGTTCCTTTTAAGCCGAGAGTCCCCATGTAATACTTTTTGATTTTCTGAACATTTTTGTGTATGCGGGCGACGCCGGTGGTCAATTTTTCAAAACGATCATCCAATGAAATACACCTTCTTTCTGTAAGATGTTGATTAATCAACAAAATTATAAAATGAATATAACAGCAAGGAAAATATTTGTCAATCTTACGAAGCACATTTTTCTATACGAATCTGCAGTTCAGTAATGTGTTCCCGCACATCTTCAGACTGGTGAATATCTACCCACAGTAATTCGAGAACAGGGCCTTTTAGTATCAGATCATGGGTGGCGGCATAGTCAAGGAGCTTCGGGAAATAGGTCTGATGCTGGTGAGAATCTCCGTGATAGCTAATGGACAGATAATGACCGGCATCTAAGACGGAGCTACCGTTACGGTCGATGATAAAGACACCCTCATAGTCCTGATACAATGCCTGTTTTGCTTTCGCAAGCGGAAGAAGTGATCCGATTCGATTATTTCCGATAATGTAAAGATTGTTCTTATCTTTGTTCAGGAGCTGCTTGATCAGCATATCCATCTCTTCGTCTGTGTGGAAGGGATGTGGGATGATGTGGCAGCTTCTTTTAGGAAATTCTTTTTCTACTACATTGCCAATGGGTTGTATTTCAGCTTCACATAGTGTGTTTAAGCGCTCAGACACATTTTCACGCAATTGTGTCAAGGTTTGAATGTGAGTGTCGATAATAGACAGCTCTTCGTTTAACAGGTCTTTGGTTGAAGCAACGCTGCGGGAACGGATGTAGGAAGCGATTTTTTCCATAGGAAAGTTCAGCTTTCTCAGGTCGCGGATAACATTCAGACGCCAGAGGTCATTGAGCCCGTACATGCGATACCCGTTTTCTCCGCGAGTCGGATTTAACAGACCGAGTTCTTCGTAGTAGCGGAGAGAATCAGGACCGATCTGATAGAGCTTTGAGATTTCACCGATTTTGTAAAATTGTTTCATAGAGCATTTCTCCTATCATAAAACATTTAATATGAAAAACATTTAATATAAAAAACATCTTGACCTTAGTATTATACCAAGGTTTATAGTAAATGTGTAAGAAATATAATATGAAAAGTGAGGTTTTATTGTGAGGCTGGAAGGCAAGTCTTTAAAAAGTGATTTTTTCAAATTTATTATTCCGTCGATCATTGCGCAGTTGGTATTTTCTTTGTATACCATGGTGGATGGTATCTTTGTGGCAAGGGGAGTATCTGAGGTGGCGCTTACTGCGGTGAATATCTCTATGCCGTTCAGTGTGGGGATGTTCTCGATTTCATTATTGTTTGCAGTGGGAAATTCTACGATTGTAGCAATTCTTTTGGGACAGGGCGAACATAAGAGGGCAAATCAGGTATTTACGCAGAATATTGTACTTTTGTGTGTGATTTCTGTGCTGGTGACAGTTGTTGTTCTTGTCTTTTTGGAACCATTCGCAAGATTTTTAGGAGCTACGGACAGCATTCTTCCTTATGCCAAGGATTACATTGGGACAATTGCACCGTTTTCGCTGGCTTACATGTTGTCATATTCTTTTGAGACGTTGATTAAGACAGACGGATATCCGAAGCTTGCAACAATTTATGTTACAACCGGTGCAGTTTTAAATTGTATTTTAGATTATCTCATGGTCATGGTGTGGGACTGGGGAGTAAAAGGAGCTGCTTTTGCAACCGGACTTTCGCAGGCGGCAGTTATTTTTCTCTACCTTTGGCACTTCTTAGGACCGAAAGGTTCGATTAAATTTACAAAATTCCAATTTGATGTATCGACTGTTTTCCGACAGATCCGAAATGGAATGTCCTCCGGTGTGACAGAGTTTTCGGGAGGAATTATTATCTTCTTCTTCAATCAGGCAATTTTGAGGTTCATTTCTGAGGATGCACTGGTAAGTTATACGATTATTTCTTATGTCAATACAATCGTGGTAATGTCTATGACTGGTATTGCTCAGGGGTCGCAGCCATTGATCAGTTATTATTTCGGTAAAGGCGAACCGAAGAAGTACAGAAAACTTTTAAAGTATGGCATATTGTCGGCAGCAGTATTTTCGGTTGTAGTGACAGCCGCATGTTATACCGGGGCGTCAGGAATCGTCGGTATTTTCCTCGACGGGGAGAATCCGGCACTTAGCGTATATTCCGTAAAAGTATTTCGTATCTTTATTCTGTCTTTCCTGCTGGCAGGTTATAATGTGGTTATCGGCGGATATTTCGCATCGATTGAAAAGGCGGGATTTGCTACATTTATTTCATTAACGCGAAGTCTGATCGCGCTGGTCGGATGTATGATGTTGCTGATCGCGGTGCTTGGAGGGGAAGGAATCTGGTGGTCTCCTCTGATGGCAGAGGCGGTATGTCTTGTATTTTCGCTCTTAATGCTGAAGAGAAGCTTTGCAAAACAGAGAAAGAATTAGCGTGAATGCAGCTTTAAAGTAAGCACGATTGCAGCAAAGAAAAAAGAAAAACGATGCAAAAAAGGGCTTGATTTTTAGCGAAAAGGTGTTATAATAACATTTGTTCGCTAGAAAACATTGCGGAATGGTGTAATGGTAGCACAGCAGACTCTGACTCTGTTAGTAGGGGTTCAAATCCCTTTTCCGTAGTTCCTTGGCAGGGGCGCCGGATGCTTGTACATTTGAGTGTCCGGCTAATTTTATCGGAGTGTGGCTCAGCTTGGTAGAGCGCTACGTTCGGGACGTAGAGGTCGCGTGTTCGAATCACGTCACTCCGATTTTTTTATTAAAAAATAAAGAGTTTTATATTCCGAAAAAGCACTTGATCTCAAGTGCTTTTTGTTTTGCTAGAGTTTCTAACAAGTTACATATTCAGTTGCATTTAAAATAATTATAACTGCAAATGAATAAGAGATATTTAATAAGCAACATGATGTACAGGTAGAAAAGGAATGAAAAAGAAAAAAGCGGAAATCATAGTTTATTTAGCAATCATTATATGTATAGGGGTAGATTTTTGTATAGAGTTTTTCGATTTTTATAATGGATTACTAATTCTTCTATATGAACTATATATGCTGATATTGATGGTAACAATTCCTTGGTTGTTAAAAAAACTAGGGGGTTTTTTGAGTTAGGTTTATTTGCTGAAATAGTTGTTTTATTTTATTTATGTAAAAACAGTTTTCTAGTATTATTTTCAATTGATTTATTAGCTAATAAATTTTACAATATATGAAAATAATGTCGCAATAGTAGTTATCGATTGGGGGAAATGATCATGAAGTTATTTATGCAGAAACCGCTGATTCAGAAATTTGACCACGCCAAAGAGTTTGCAGAAGCGTATCAGATTGGAGAGGGAGATTTCATTCTGGCGAGCAGACATATTTACGAAACATATTTTGCGCCGCTCCATTTAAAAGCCCATGTAGAATATAAGAGCAAATATGGCGCAGGTGAACCGACAGACATAATGATTGATGCGCTTCTTGCAGATTTTCGAAAGGCAGAGTGTGACAGAATCATTGCCATCGGAGGCGGAGCGGTCATTGATATGGCGAAGATTCTTGTACTGGATGGAAATGCAAGCACCGAGCAGTATTTTCGAAGGGAAGTACCGCTTCGTAAGATACGTTCGCTTATTGCGGTACCGACCACTTGTGGCGCAGGTTCGGAAGTTTCGAACGTGTCGATTACCGAATTGACCAGTATTCACAGTAAGCTTGGTCTGGCAGTGGATGAGATTTACGCAGATGACGCAGTGCTGATTCCAGAATTATTGACAGAGCTTCCGTATGAATTCTTTGCTACAAGCGCTATTGATGCGTTTATCCACGCCATCGAGTCCTATGTGTCTCCGAAGGCAAATCTGTACACGAAAATGTTCAGCATGAAAGCAATGGAAATGATTATAGAAGGATTTCAGAACATTGCAAAAAAGGGACCGGATTATCGCATGGAGCTTCTGGAAGAATTCTTGATCGCCAGCAATCTGGCAGGGATTGCATTTGGAAATGCAGGTACGGGAATGGTTCACGCCATGTCTTATCCGTTAAGTGGAAAGTATCATGTGGCACACGGAGAAGCTAACTATCAGTTCCTTACAGCGGTGTTCGCAGCATATCAGAAGATGAGGCCGGAAGGAGAAATTCGAGAATTGAATCAATTCTTGGGAAATCTTTTGAAATGTGAAGAGGACATGGTATATATTGAGCTTGAGAAACTGTTAGACCGGATGATTGGGCGGAAAAAGCTTCGGGAATATGGCATGAAGGAGGAAGAGATCCGACTCTTTGCAGAAAGTGTTAATGAAAGTCAGCAAAGACTTTTGAACCAGAGTTATGTGAAGCCGACGGTTAAACAGATGGAAGAGGTATATCGTCAATTATATTAAAATGTGAAAATGAAAAAGCTTATTTTAAAGTTTGCTTGACAAGGACAGAAGATATGCTATTATAATCGTGGAACAATTTTATAGGATTGATGACAAGGGAGCTTGCATGGAAGCGGGCTGAGAGTGGGCTGACACCGCCCAGACCTATAACCTGATTTGGATAATGCCAACGTAGGGATGCGTTTATAAGGGATTTTTGAATCTCCTTTGTCTTCAATCGAAGACGAAGGAGGCTTTTTTATGTTCAATTTTTTAGTGAATGCAGAAGGAGGGCTTACGACGGCGGGATATGCTGTCAGCATCATAGCAGGTGTGCTTTTGTTCGTGTTGGCGCTTGTGTTTGCCGGTAAGACTTCAGAAAAAAAGAAAATGTCTACAAAACAGCTGGTGTTCTGCGCAATGGCTATGGCGCTTGCCTTTGTGACATCTTATGTGAAAGTATTTTCCCTGCCGTGGGGAGGAAGCGTAACACTTTGCAGTATGCTGTTCATTGTGCTGGTTGCAAACTGGTATGGTGTGAAAACAGGTGTCTTAGTAGGGCTTGCCTATGGAATTTTGCAGTTTATCCAAGAGCCTTTTGTACTTTCCTTTTTCCAAGTTTGCTGCGATTATATTCTTGCATTTGCAGCACTTGGTCTGGCAGGATTATTTGCAAAGAAGTCCCACGGTTTAATTAAGGGATATATTGTGGCGGTTCTGGCAAGAGGCGCTTTTCATGCGCTTGGCGGTTACTTGTACTGGATGGATTATATGCCGGACAGTTTTCCGGCTGCGTTAAAGAGCATTTACCCGATTGCTTATAACTACAGCTTCTTACTTGCTGAGGCGGCAATTACGCTGATTATTGTGTCAATCCCGGCGGTGTCAAGGGCGCTGGAGCAGGTGAGAAAGACCGCGTTATCTTAGTGAGAATTATGAAAATCAGAATGGGTTAGGGAAACAGATCAAAAAAGAAAGAAGGAATCAAGGATGTTAGGAGCTTATGTTGAAAATGTAAGAAAGAATACACCGCTGGTACATAACATTACAAACTATGTAACAGTAAATGATGTTGCAAATGTTCTTCTGGCGTGCGGTGGAAGTCCGATCATGTCAGATGAACCGGAGGATGTGGAAGATATTACCTCCATCTGTGGCGGCTTAAATATTAATATCGGAACCTTAAATCAGAATAGTATTAAGGCGATGTTTTTAGCCGGAAAGAAAGCGCAGGAGCTTGGACATGTACTACTTCTTGATCCGGTGGGAGCAGGAGCAAGTGCTCTTCGTACGAATACAGCAATTAATCTGATGAAAGAACTTTCTTTCGATGTCATCCGCGGAAATATTTCCGAGATTAAAACGCTGGCTCTTGGAAGTGGTACGACAAAAGGGGTGGATGCAGATGTGGCTGATGCAGTGACCGAGGAGAATCTCGATGAAGCAGTTGCATTTGTAAAAGCTTTTGCAAAAGAAGCAGGATGTATCGTGGCAGTAACCGGAGCCATTGATTTGATCAGTGATGGAGAGGCGTGTTATGTGGTAAGAAACGGACGTCCTGAGATGGGAAAAATTACAGGGACAGGATGTCAGTTGTCTGCACTTATGACAGCATTTCTTGTGGCAAATAAAGAGGACAAGCTTCCGGCAGCGGCAGCAGCAGTCTGTGCGATGGGACTTGCAGGAGAGATTGGCTTTCGTCATATGAAGCCGGAGGATGGAAATTCCACGTACAGAAACCGAATCATTGACGCAATTTATCACATGGATCAGGAGACTTTGGATCAAGGAGCAAACTATGAAGTGCGATAAGAGATGCGAAGAGAAAGATTTGCTTCTCTATGCAGTGACAGACAGAAGCTGGCTGAATGGAAGAACGCTTTACAGTCAGGTGGAAGAAGCCATCAAAGGCGGAGCAACTTTTATTCAGCTGCGGGAAAAGGAATTAAATGAAGACGCCTTTTTAGAAGAAGCAAAAGAAATCAAAGAATTGTGCGCTCGTTATCATGTGCCTTTTGTGATCAATGACAATGTGGAAATTGCGCTGGCGATGGATGCGGACGGTGTTCATGTGGGACAAAGTGATATGGAAGCGCTGGACGTGCGGGCGAAGCTTGGACCGGATAAAATTATCGGAGTGTCAGCGCAAACGGTAGAGCAGGCGCTGCTTGCGCAGAAGCATGGAGCAGACTATCTGGGCGTAGGGGCAGTGTTCACAACCGGTTCCAAGGCAGATGCCGATGATGTGAGCCACGAAACGTTAAAGGCAATTTGTGAAGCAGTTGATATTCCGGTGATAGCTATTGGCGGAATTGGGATTCACAACGTCATGGAGCTTGCAGGAAGCGGAATCTGTGGGGTGGCAGTCATCAGTGCAATCTTTGCTCAGCCGGATATACAGGAAGCAACAAAAGTATTGAAAGAAGAGACACAAAAGATGGTGACTGCATGATAAAAGGAGCAATTTTTGATGTAGATGGAACCATCTTAGATTCTATGAGTATTTGGGATGAGGCGGGAATTCGCTATTTGAAGTCCAATGGCATTGAGGCTCCGTCAGATCTTGGAGATACTTTATTTGCCATGACCATTACAGAAGCGGCTGATTATCTAAAAGAAAAGTTTGCTCTGAAGGAGACGACAGATGCTATTGAACAAGGCATTCTGGATACTGTGAAAGATTACTATTATGAGGAAGCACCGCTGAAAAGTAAAGTGGTGAGAATTTTAGAGATACTGAAAAGAGAAAACATTCCTATGGCGGTGGCTTCATCCAGTGAGAAAGCGCATATTGAAGCGGCATTTCAAAGGCTTGGGATTCTTAAGTATTTTCAAGTGATTTATACTTGTAAAGAAGTAGGAGAAGGAAAGAGTAGCCCTCTGATCTTTGAAAAGGCATGTGAAGAGCTGGGAACAGATCCAGGGGAAACTTATGTGTTTGAGGATGCGCTTCACGCAATCAAGACGGCGAAGAAAGCCGGATTTCGAACTGTAGGAATCTATGATCGGTATAGCGAGAAAGACCAAAAAGAGATTCAGGAAACAGCAGATATTTATATCGAGAGTTGGGAACAAAGTTCTAAACTATGGAATATATTGGGAAACAACGTTGAAAATGAATCGCAAAATAAGTAAATCAGTGAAGATATGAGAATAAGGCGGCAGATTGGGGGCACCACTTTCTGTCGCCTGTCTTAAAAGACAGTATAAAATTAATGCATATTTTTAGAGAAGTTCAAAGGAAAAGAGGAGAAAAGAACATGAGAACAGCATTAACAATCGCTGGAAGTGACTCCAGCGGAGGCGCCGGAATTCAGGCAGATATTAAAACAATGATCACAAATGGTGTGTATGCCATGAGCGCAATTACAGCGCTGACTGCCCAGAATACGACTGGCGTAACAGGGATTATGGAGGTGACTCCAGATTTTTTAGGCGAACAGATTGACAATATATTTACAGATATTCGGCCGGATGCAGTGAAGATCGGAATGGTATCATCCGCGGCTTTGATTGAGAAAATTGCAGAGAAGTTAAAAGAGTATCAGGCGGAAAATATTGTGGTAGATCCGGTGATGGTGGCAACCAGCGGAGCAAAGTTAATTCAGGAGGACGCAATTGAAGCGTTGAAAACGTACTTACTCCCAATGGCGACGGTGTTAACACCGAATATTCCGGAGGCTGAAATTCTGTCCGGAATGAAAATTGAAGAGGAAGAAGCTATGATAGAGGCGGCGAAAAAGATCAGTGAGAATTATCATTGTGCAGTTCTTTGTAAAGGCGGACATCAGCTCAACGATGCCAATGACCTGCTGTATAGTGAAGGTGAATTTCACTGGTTTTACGGAAAACGTATTGATAATCCAAATACCCACGGTACAGGATGTACCTTATCAAGCGCCATTGCTTCGAATCTGGCGAAAGGTTACGCGTTGGAGACTTCTGTGGAGCGGGCAAAAGATTACATTTCTGGAGCCCTTGGCGCGATGCTCAATCTTGGCGCCGGAAGCGGTCCTATGAATCATGGTTTTGATCTGAAGAGTGATTTTATTGAGAAATGTGGTAATAGTCAGCAAACATGTGAGAATGTGTTGCAAAGAGATAAGGAGGTATAGAGAGAATGACAGAGAAGAGAACCTCCTTATGGGAAAATGGATTGATCTGGTTTGGTGCAGGCGTATCCATTGCGGAAATTTTGACAGGAACCTACCTTGCGCCGCTTGGCTTTGGAAAAGGACTTGCGGCAATTCTTCTTGGCCATTTTATCGGTTGCTTTATGCTGTTTTTTGCAGGAGTGATCGGTGGAAAAGTAAGAAAAAGCGCGATGGAAACCGTTAAGATGAGTTTTGGAAAGAAAGGAAGTCTGCTTTTTGCGTTCTTAAATGTGCTTCAGCTTGTCGGGTGGACAGCGATTATGATCTATGACGGAGCGCTTGCGGCGGATGGAGTGTTATCCGCGGGACGCTGGGTGTGGTGTCTGGTCATTGGTGTACTGATCGTTTTGTGGATTGTGATTGGAATTACCAATCTTGGCAAAGTAAATGTCATTGCTATGTCGGCGCTGTTTGTGCTGACTCTGATTTTGAGCAAGGTGATTTTCCTTGACAGCGGTGCGGTTGGAATGGCAGCGGACGACAGTATGACGTTCGGTGCGGCTGTGGAACTGTCTGTAGCCATGCCGCTTTCCTGGCTTCCGCTGATCAGTGATTATACCAGAGAAGCGAAAGAGCCGGTGAAGGCAACTGCCATTAGCGCAGTGGTCTATGGCGTAGTAAGCTACTGGATGTATGTCATCGGAATGGGGGCGGCAATCTATACCGGCGAGTATGATATTGCTCAGATTATGCTGAAGTCAGGACTTGGCATAGCAGGGCTTTTGATCATCATTTTCTCCACAGTTACAACAACATTCCTTGACGCCTATTCTGCGGGGATTTCCAGTGAATCCATTGTAAGAAAATGGAATGGCAAACATGTGGCGATTGTTGTGACGGTCATTGGAACGGTGGCGGCAATGGTTTATCCGATGGATAATATTACGGATTTCTTATATTTGATCGGCTCTGTATTTGCACCGATGATCGCCATTCAGATTGCGGATTTCTTCCTTTTGAAACGGGATGCCAGCAGTCAGAATGTACAGCTGACAAATTTGATTGTATGGCTGATTGGATTCATTGTATATCGGATGTTGATGCATGTGGATATGCCGGTGGGAAATACCTTGCCGGATATGGCGATTACCATGCTTGTGTGCGTGGTTGCTTCGAAAGTAGGAAAAGAAAGATAGGGGAAATAGAAGAACTGATAAACTGGTAAAGGGGCTGTGAAATAACAGCCCCTTTTTTCGGCGAAAGAAATATACGGTTCAGGAAACCGCCTTGTGCAATACACCGAGAAAGACGGGTGTAGAGGTATGACAATCAATGATCATGTAGAGGAATGGACGGTCCAAACGGATCGTCTTTATTTCTTCCGGTGGAATCATGGACATTTTGGCGGTCATTTCTGCCGCAGAGGCAGCGCCTGCTATTGTTCCTGTTTCTGTGACGCTGATATGGGTTTTGTGGAGAATTCTTCCGATACAGATATTTCCATCTTCGGAAGTACCAAGGTTAGAAAAATCTGCACGTTTATAGTCAAAAGCATCGGTCATTCCCATGTGTTGGAAAGTCTCGGACATGTTTTGATCAAAATCAGCTTCAAACTTTGGAATAGACGCCTCTACGGTTGTAAGTTCTGAAGTTGTAAGGAGATTCCGAAGCTGTTCTCCGGTTAAGGAAGCAATATAATCTTCCATGGAAATGCCCTCGTTCGGCAAAAGAGCAGCAAATGCATAGTCTCCGTTTGCATAATATTTCAGAAAACCGGAAGCCTGCCCGTCTTTTAAGTATTCGTATTCAGAAGAATGGAGATATTCGACCTTCTCGGTTGTTCCGTCTTCTCTTGTAAAGGTTCCTTGATCCACCTTATCTTCGGTATAAGGAACCTCCCAGTCTGCCTCAAAAGCGAGAGCGTTGATAAGGTACATAACAGCTTCATCAGGAATTTTATCAAGAAGCGTTGGAATCATTTCTTTGGTATGCTCAGAAGTCCAGTCGTTAATAGCGTTAACGGTGGAGTTATCAAAAGGAGCTTTATAGATACCCGCTTGGAAATAATCTGCGTTTGTCTGCAGAAAATCAGGTTTTACAGTCAGTTTTTTATCTTCTTTTAACCATATGCTGTTTGCAAGGTGAAGCGCTGCGTGTTCATCATCGGCTAGTTGCTTTGTATAAGCATGAAGGTAAGGATTGAGTTTGCTGACCGGAAGACCAAGAACCTTTTCCATCTGGGTAAGCGTATCTCCCACGGCGCCATTTGCGGTCATGGTAAGCGCAAGTTCTAAAGAAAGCGGAGAAATCAATAGATTTTCCTTGTCTGTAATACTTTCCTGCAATAATCGTACTGCAAAATCAGTGGAAGAAAGAAGTGTTTCTTCTGTTAGCGCAGTGTCCGTTTGAATTTCGGCAGCTTTTACATCTTTCATTAAATCGACTGTCTTCGATGAACTGCTGCATCCGGAAAGAAATAAACTGCCGGTCAGGAGCAAGGTCAGAGCAGCTGCTGTTAATTTTTGTTTCATAGAGAACCTCCTTGTTGGTTAATTGCTGAGTAGTTTCAATTACTTATTGTGCGCTCATTATACTATACTTGCGGCAGGAAAGAAAGCAATCGGAAAGAAATGGAAAATTGTTTTACAAGTAGATTGTGGAATGATAGAATAGAAAGGAAACTTATATGATAGAAAGATAAGGAGTGTAATCTTGATGGAAGAGAAACAGCATAAGAGACGTGTGCGTTATTCAGGAACGCATCCGAGAACATATAAAGAAAAATATAAAGAGCATCAGCCGGAGAAATATGCAGATACGATTTCCAAGGTGATTTCAAAAGGAAGTACGCCGGCGGGTATGCACATTTCCATTATGGTGAAGGAAATTTTAGATTTTCTTGATATTAAGCCGGGGCAGCAAGGTCTTGACGCTACGCTTGGATATGGCGGACATACGAAAGAAATGCTAAAATGCCTGAATGGAAAAGGTCATATTTATGGATTGGATGTGGATCCGATTGAATCTGCAAAGACAAAAGAACGTCTGGAAAAACAAGGGTTTGGAGAAGACATATTAACCGTAAAGCTGATGAATTTTAAAGATATCGATAAGGTGGCAGAAGAGGCAGGAAAGTTCGACTTTATTCTGGCAGACCTAGGAGTGTCTTCCATGCAGATTGACAATCCAGACCGAGGATTTTCTTATAAGGTGGAAGGTCCTTTAGATCTTCGTTTGAATCCACAGAAAGGAATCAGTGCGGCAGAGCGCATCCGTAATATTTCTGGGGAAGAGCTGACAGGAATGCTGATTGAAAATGCGGATGAACCTTATGCGGAGGAAATTGCCGATGCAGTTGTGACAAGGCAGAAGCGTGGAGAGAAAATCGTTACAACAAAAGATCTTCAGCGGGTGATCGAGGAGGCATTATCATTTCTTCCGAAAGGGGAGCAAAAAGAAGCGGTGAAAAAATCCTGCCAGAGAACCTTTCAGGCGCTTCGCATTGATGTAAATCAAGAGTATGAGGTGCTGTATGAGTTTTTAGAAAAGCTTCCGAGAGTGCTTGCATCGGGAGGACGTGTAGCAATTTTGACGTTCCACTCAGGAGAAGACCGTCTGGTGAAAAAATCATTTAAGCGTTTCTTAAAAGAAGGAGAATATGCAGAAGTTTCCAAAGATGTGATCCGTCCGTCACAGGAAGAGTGCGTGAAAAATCCGCGCGCCCGTTCTACGAAAATGAGATGGGCGATCAAAGCATAAAACAAAGGAAGATAAGGGAGAAAAAATGGATTATATATTATTACTTTTAGGATTTTTATTACTGATCAAGGGAGCAGATGCGTTTGTAGACGGAAGCTCCAGTGTCGCAAAAATTTTGAAGATACCGACCATTATTATCGGACTTACAGTCGTTGCTTTTGGGACAAGTATGCCGGAGTTTTCTGTCAGTCTGACGGCGGCGATGAAGGGAAGCAATGACTTGGCGGTAAGTAATGTGCTTGGGTCAAATATTTTTAATCTGCTGGTTGTACTTGGGGCATGCTCTTTGATTCAGCCGGTACAGGCAAAGAGCTCTCTCTTAAAGAAAGAATTTCCGTTTTCGATTTTTATCGCAGTTATTTTATTATTGCTGGATTCCGATTTCTCCATTTCCAAAGTATTGGAAGGAGAAGGCACATTTACACTGGGAAGATTAGGTGGAATTTTATTCCTGATTTTATTTGCAGTTTTTTTGTATGCAACAGTGAAAACAGCACTTCGCGCTAGAGATGAGATGGTAGATGAAGAGGAATATAAGGTGATGAGTCCGATAAAGAGCGCGCTTTATATTATTATCGGACTTGCCGGAATCATCTGGGGCGGAGATCTTGTTGTGGACAGCGCCTGCAGTATTGCAGAGACATTTGGATTAAGTCAGACATTTATCGGACTTACGATTGTGGCGGTCGGAACGTCCTTGCCGGAGCTTGTGACATCTATGGTTGCTGCTGGAAAAGGAGAAAATGATCTGGCAGTCGGCAATGTAGTCGGATCAAATATTTTCAATATTTTGCTGATACTCGGAGCGTCTGCGACGATCAAACCAATCGCACTCGATATCACAGCAGTCTATGACACGTTGATCTTAGTCGTGGCAAGCCTGATCGTTTATCTCTGCGCGCTTAGTAAACGGGAGATCAAAAAAGGAGAAGGCGTCGTATTCCTTCTGTGCTATTTGGTATTCTTCGTATATGTATTGACTCGGTAATTAATTTGGTTAATTTGGGACGTAGGGTTTTTGCAAAAGCCTACGTCCCAAATTGCGTTGTGCGCCTGGCGGCGCACGTTTCTAACGGGTTAAAGTCCCGAATTCGCCCGGTAGTGGGAAGGATATAGCCGAAGGCAAGGGTGTCCATCGTGAGATGGAATCTGAAGGAAGCTGGATGTGAGGAACATACTAACTCACGGGCAAATCTCTGGTCTAACGAACAGAAACCTCATATGAGGTCATGCATGAGGGTAAGCCTGCAACCCGAGTTGAAGCCCAATAACTACACGGAAACATGTATGATAGATGAGGCAGATGGATGGAGAGGAAGAAACGTGTGGTACCCAGGGAGACCTGTGTGGAACGCTTCGAAAGAGGCAACCACTGTACAAGCAAAAGCAAGGCAGTGCTGAACGCACAGGAGTCAGCAAAAGTCATAGTAGCCGAGAGGTGAAGGACCGAATCAGTAGGAGTCTTGAGTATAACCGAGAAAGGAGGAGTGACCATTTATGACAGAAAACATTGAAAACAATGGCTGTTCGCAAAGAGATAGTGCGGAACACGAAGGGTATGCGAAAGCGTCTAGGTCATTTAATCGGATATGGAAAGAAAGAGACAGTGCACAGCCGAAACTCTTGGAAGCGATACTGTACAAGGACAACTTTAACAGAGCGTATAAGAGAGTTAAGGAAAACAAGGGAGCGCCAGGAATTGATGGTATGACCATTGAGGAGGCTCTTCCGTATTTGAAGGAACATCAACGAGAGTTAACTAACTACATTTATCGTGGAAAGTACACTCCGTCTCCAGTGAGACGATCAAGCCGGATGAGCCTGTGGAAGAAGCGGACGTGTGGGAACTTCTATTCTTTAAGCGCCTGCTTCTGCTTGTGGAAATAGTAAGGGATCAAGAGAAGTGCAGTAGCACCCCATGCCAGAGGGTAGCTGTACAGTAAAGTGGATAATTCACCGGTCATTGGTGTAACAAATAGTATCCACGTAAGCCTCACAAGGAGTACGCCGCCAAGGGTGATCGTAGAGGGAATCAAAACATCTCCGATTCCACGCAGCGCACCGGAGAAGATCTCCACAAAGATAAAGATTACATAGCTTGGCGTAATCAGCCGGAGCATATAAACTCCGATGTCAACAACTGCATAGTCCGTGGTGAAGATATGGTACAGCGGCCGGCAGAAGACCATGAGGAATACAATCAGACTTCCGCATACGCCAAGCGCCATGCCAAGGCATACACGCACACTTTTCTTCACGCGGTTGAATTTTCTTGCGCCATAGTTTTGTCCTGCGAAGGTGGTAATGGCAATGCCAAAAGATCCACAAACTGTCCAGAAGATGGCGTCGAGTTTTCCGTAAGCTGCCCATGCTGCGGCAGTGTCTGTACCGAAGTCATTGATGACTGCCTGAATGATAATATTTGAAATACTGTACCCAAAGGACTGGATTCCGCCGGGAAGTCCGATTTTAAGCTCTGATTTTAAAAGTGCTCCGTGGAAGCGGATCGAGCGAAGCTCAAGCTTCAAAATTCCGTAAGATTTCATCAAAGACCGCGTAACAAGTATTGCGCTGGCTCCTTGAGAAATCACCGTTGCAATGGCGGCTCCCGCAATACCCATGTGAAATACAATGACAAATAAAATGTCGAGAACAATATTAATGCCACAGCAGATTATGAGATAAATAAGCGGTCGTCTGGAGTCGCCAATAGCACGCATGATGGAAGAGCCCATGTTATAAGTTAAGGTAAAGATCATACCTAAAAAATAGATTCTAAGATATAGAATAGAATCTGGTATGACATCTGCCGGTGTCTTCAAAAGATGTAGAAGAGCCGGAGTGGAAAACCAGCCGATGACTGAGATCAGAAGGCTTACCGTAATAGAGAAAGCGTACGCAGTGTGAAGCCCTTTGCTTAATTGTTTTAAATTTTTTGCACCGTAAAACTGGGAAATGATCACCGTGGCTCCCGCAGACAGTCCGGTAAAGAAACCAATGACAAAGTTTGTCAGCACTGCCGCAGATCCACCTACACTTGCAAGCGCCTGTTTTCCGACAAACCGACCAACAATAATCGCGTCTACCGTATTATATAATTGTTGAAATAGTGTTCCCACCATAATGGGAAAGAAGAAAATAAGTAATTGTTTCCAGATAACGCCTTCCGTAATCTGGTTCTTTTTATCCATGACAAGTCCCCCTTTCCTGCCATATCAAATAAATCAGAGATGTAAACATATTTCTATGTTTACACAATTCTTGTTGTCCATTTTGAACAATCCCATACTTCATTTACCACATCTTGATAAAATTCCGGCTCATGGCAAATGAGAAGCAGTGTTCCGCGATATTCCTGTAAAGATTTTTTGAGAGCATCCTTTGCATCAGCGTCTAAATGATTGGTAGGCTCGTCCAGCAATAGAACATTGGTTTCACGGTTGATGATTTTGCAGAGACGTACTTTTGCCTGTTCTCCACCGCTTAAAACCCGCACTTGACTTTCAATGTGCTTTGTAGTAAGTCCGCATTTTGCAAGAGCAGAACGCACTTCGTACTGGTTAAAGGACGGGAATTCCTGCCAGATTTCCTCGATACAGGTTGTCTTATTCTGATAATCTCCCTCCTGCTCAAAGTATCCGGGAAGAATGTTTTCACCGGTTTCACATTTTCCGGACAAAGGCGGCACGATTCCGAGAAGACTCTTGATCAGTGTCGTCTTTCCGATTCCGTTTGCTCCGGTAAATGCGATTTTGGAACCACGCTCAATGGCGAAGTTTAATGGGCTGGACAGTGGTTCATCATATCCGATGACAAAATCCTTTACTTCAAAAATATATTTTCCCGGAGTTCGTCCTTGGCGGAAATGAAATTCCGGCTTTGGACGTTCGGCGGCAAGTTCGATGACATCCATTTTATCTAGCTTTTTCTGGCGGGACATTGCCATATTTCTGGTGGATACGCGCGCCTTATTGCGGGCAACAAAGTCCTTAAGCTGGCTGATCTCCTGCTGCTGGCGTTTATAAGCGGCTTCTAACTGAGCTTTCTTCACCTCATATACTTTTTGGAAATCCTCATAATTTCCGACATAACGGGTGAGTTCTTGATTTTCCACATGGTAAATAATATTTACAACATCATTTAAAAATGGGATGTCGTGAGAGATTAAAACAAATGCGTTTTCATATTCTGTAAGGTAGCGTTTCAACCAACTGATATGTTCTTCGTCCAAATAGTTCGTAGGCTCGTCCAGAAGAAGGATGTCCGGCTTCTGAAGAAGAAGTTTTCCGAGCAGAATACGAGTTCTCTGTCCTCCGCTTAAGTCCGTGACATCCTTGTCAAGTCCAATGTCTGTAAGCCCAAAAGCGCGTGCAATCTCATCCACTTTGGAATCAATAAGATAAAAATCACGCAAAGTCAATGTGTCTTGAATGACACCTAATTCTTCCATCAGGGAATTCATAGTGCCTTCATCGGCATCGCAGAGCTGTTCGCAGATGGTATTCATGCGGATTTCCATTTCAAAGAGATCTGCAAATGCAGACTTTAATACATCACGGATAGATAAGCCTTTTTCCAGAACAGTATGCTGGTCAAGATATCCGATCTTTATATTTTTTGCCCATTCAATTTTTCCTTCATCGGGGCGCTTGGCTCCGGTGATAATGTTAAAAAATGTGGATTTTCCTTCGCCGTTTGCACCGACAAGACCGATATGTTCGCCCTTTAACATACGGAAAGATACATCCTGAAAAATAGCACGGTCTCCAAAACCGTGGGAGAGATGTTCAACTGTTAAAATACTCATAGAAAATAAACCTTTCCCTTCTTTTTTTCCTCTTCAGCATTTACTGAATAAATCTATAATAATCTTACAATAAATTGCTTTATAAGGCAATCTTTGCTAGAATAGAAGTGTTATGTTTGAAGGGATATTTTACATAAAACACATAGAAATGTCAGGAAAGGAACAAGACAGATGAAAAAGTACGAGGAAGAGCATTACAAATTTGAAAAAATAAAAGACTGCATTTATCCGTGGGTAAAAGGAGAGCTTCGTGATTCAAAGGCGTTAAATGGAAAGAATATATCTGAAAAAGACACGCCGGTCATTGCCTTTGTGGGCGATCTTAAAATTATCTTTGCTATAAAGAGAAGTGAAGATAGTTATGAGATTTTAAAAGACAATATGCTTCCTCCGGAAGTAGAGATAGAGGAGTTATATCACACTGCGTGCGAAAATCTGGTGCGTGATGTGGAGTTTGTAATCGGAAATACATGGTACGGCGGATTTGGAATCATTGCGGATGGAATCCATGAGGCAAGTGCACTTTGTTTCAAGCATATCTGGCAGGTGTGTGTAGATAAGCTGAAGGACGATCTTCTCATTGCAGTTCCGTCCAAAGAGACTGTCTTATTCGTTCCGGCATCCAACGAAGAAGCTGCAAAAAAATTAAAAGAAGACGTGGAAAACGGGTACCATGCAGGAACAGACGCGATCAGTAAGTCATTGTTCCGCTTCTCCAAAGACAGAAAGGAACTGACTGTTTATGAAGCACAGGATTAAAATGATAGGGTTCGATCTGGATGGCACGCTTCTGACGGAGCAGAAGGAGCTTGGGGAGTATACCGTCCGCATATTGGAACGGGCAGCGGAAGAAGGCATTGAGATACTTCCTGTTACCGGACGTCCGTTATGTGGACTTCCGGAAGAGGTAAGAAAGATCCGCGGACTTCGTTATGCGATCACGGCGAACGGAGCAAGAATTCTGGACCTTGCAAGTGGAACCGTATTAAAAGAACAGTTGGTAGATACAAAGACTGCGGGACAGATCCTTGATATTTTGGGGAAATATGACACCCTCCGGGAAATATATTACGATGGTACGGGATATGCACAGAGGGAGCAACTTGCACAGATCGAACATTTCTTCGGGGAAAGTGCGATGGCAGAATATGTCCGTTCTACCAGGTGCCCGGTGGAAGATCTGATGGAAAAATTTCATACAGAGAACCGGGCGGTAGACAAGGTGCAGGGAGTATTTGCAGACTTGGAAGAGAGAAAGAAAGCGCTGGAGGAGATCGAGAGCCTGACAGGGGTTACGGTTACAAAAGCGTTAAAAAATAATATCGAAGTGAACGCAGCCGGTGTGAATAAGGGAGACGCCCTTGTCTGGCTTGCGAAGCGGCTTGAAATTATGCCAAAGGAGACGTTGGCATTCGGCGATGGCAACAATGATTTTGCACTGCTCGAAAAGGCGGGAACAGGCGTTGCCATGAAAAACGGAATCGAAGAGATCAAACGTGTGGCGGATGAGATGACAGAGAAGACTAACGATGAGGAAGGCGTTGCACAGTTTATAGAAACTTATGTGTTAAAGAAGGGAGAATAATATGTTAGATGCGTTGAAAGTAATCATTCTTGGAATCGTGGAAGGAATTACCGAGTGGCTTCCGGTGAGCAGTACCGGTCACCTTATTTTAGTAGGTGATTTATTAGCTCCGGGGATGAGTGATGAATTTATGGAAATGTTCAATGTAGTAATTCAGCTTGGTGCGATCATGGCGGTAGTTGTACTGTATTTTCACAAGCTGAACCCATTTTCACCGAAAAAGACAAAGAAGCAAAAGCTTCTCACATGGCAGATGTGGATTAAAGTAGCCATCGCATCAGTTCCGGCTGCGATCATAGGGCTATTGTTCAATGATATTCTTGATAAAATATTTTACAAGCCATTTCCGGTTGCTGTGATGCTGATTGTCTACGGTGTTCTGTTTATCGTGATTGAGAACCGCAATGCCGGACGCAGACCATCCGTAAATAAAATTGCAGACTTGTCTATGTCAATGCTTCTGTGGATTGGATTTTTCCAGATGCTTGCACTGATTCCGGGGACTTCAAGATCCGGTGCAACAATTGTTGGAGCGCTGATTATCGGCGTGTCCAGAGAAGTTGCGGCAGAATTTACATTTTTCTTGGCAATTCCGGTGATGTTTGGAGCAAGCTTATTAAAGCTGATTAAATTCGGCTTTGCATTTACGGCGGGAGAATTTGGATATCTTATGCTTGGTTGTGTAGTCTCTTTTGCAGTATCGATTTTCGCGATCAAGTTCCTAATGAGCTATATTAAGAAGAACGATTTTAAAGTATTCGGATATTATCGTATCGTGTTAGGCGGATTGATTGTTGTCGTATCTCTCGTACAGATGGTTCTTGCGTAAATCTTGTATAGAAAATGTATAAAAATGTAAGAAAAACCGATAGACTGCATAAAATTTCAAAAAATAATAATTTTTTGCATAAAAACACTTGATTTTTACAAAAAACGTGCTAGAATATGATTCATACTTGAATTTTTATACAAGAGAAAATAAAAATCGGTAAGAGATATATGGGAGGTAGAAGTTATGAAAAAATTAGTGAGTTTATTATTAGTAGGAGTATGTGCCTTATCATTGGCAGCATGTGGAGGAAAAGAAGACGATACATTGACGATGGCTACAAATGCTGAGTTTCCACCATATGAATATTATGAAAACGATGAAATCGTAGGTATCGATGTAGAGATCGCTACAGCAATCGCAGAAGAACTTGGAATGAAACTGGAAGTAGAAGATATGGCATTTGACTCTGTAATTCCGGCAGTGTCCAGTGGAAAAGCAGATATCGGTGTAGCAGGAATGACTGTTGATCCAGATCGTTTGGAAAGTGTGAACTTCTCTGATACTTATGCAGATGCAAGTCAGGTGATCATTGTGAAAGAAGACAGCGCAATTGCAGGACCTGCAGATCTGGAAGGAAAGTCTATCGGCGTTCAGCTTGGAACAACAGGTGATACATATTCAAGTGAAAATGTAAAAGATGCTAAAGTAGAGCAGTATAGCAAAGGATTTGAAGCAGTTCAGGCGCTGACACAGGGCAAGATTGATGCAGTTGTTATCGACAGCCACACAGCAAAAGAATTTGTAAAAGAAGCAGAAGGACTTAAGATTCTTGATGAGCCTCTTACAGAAGAAGAATATGCAATTGCAATTGCAAAAGACAACAAAGAGCTGATGGAAAAGATTAATGATGCGCTTGCAAAATTAGAAGAATCCGGTAAATTAAACGAGATTATGTTAAAGTATATTCCGGCAGAATAAGAGAAATTGATACAAAGGAATAAGGAATGAGATAATATGGAATGTGCTTTGGCACATTCCATGTTTGAGAATAAAAATAAAAAAGAGAAGGATGTAGATTATGTTACAGTCGCTGCAAGACAGGTTTTATCTTAATTTTATAAAAGACGACCGCTGGATGTATATCGTAGACGGATTAAAGGTGACGCTGCTTGTTACATTTTTTGCGGTACTCATCGGTATTGTGATTGGTTTTTTGGTGGCAACAGTCCGTTCTACATATGATAAGACCGGAAAACTTAAAATCTTAAATATTTTGTGTCAGATTTATCTGACGGTAATCCGTGGAACACCGGTAGTTGTACAGTTATTGATTATTTATTTCGTTATTTTCGGAAATGTAAATATTGATAAAATACCGGTTGCCATCATGGCGTTTGGTTTTAACTCCGGCGCATATGTGGCGGAAATCTTCCGTTCCGGTATTATGTCCATTGACGGAGGTCAGTTTGAAGCCGGACGAAGCCTCGGATTCAATTATGTGCAGACCATGCGCTATATCATTATGCCGCAGGCATTTAAAAACGTGCTTCCGGCGCTTGGTAATGAGTTTATCGTGTTGTTAAAAGAGACATCTGTTGCGGGATATATTGCACTGCAGGATCTGACAAAAGCAGGTGATATTATCAGAAGCCGTACTTACGATGCATTTATGCCGTTGATTGCCGTTGCCCTTATTTATCTGGCTATGGTATTGATATTTACAAAGCTTGTAAATATGCTGGAAAGGAGACTGAGAAACAGTGACCACTAATCAGGGAGATACTTTGATCAAAGTAGAGGATTTACATAAGATCTTTGGAGAACTGCATGCCATTAACGGTGTGTCAGAGGAAATAAAAAAAGGCGAGGTTGTTGTTATCGTAGGCCCGTCGGGATCAGGAAAATCAACATTTCTGCGGTCCTTAAATTTATTAGAAGAGCCGGACCGTGGACATGTCTATTTTGAAGGCGTGGACATTACAGATAAAAAGGTGGATATAAATAAACACCGGCAGAAAATGGGAATGGTCTTCCAGCATTTTAATCTGTTTCCACACAAAACTATTTTAGATAACATTACAATGGCGCCGATCAAGCTTCTTGGAAAGTCAAAAGAAGAGGCAGAAAAACGCGCAATGGAATTACTGGAACTGGTAGGACTGGAAGCAAAAGCAAAAGCTTATCCGTCCCAGTTGTCAGGCGGACAGAAACAGCGTATTGCAATTGTGCGTTCTCTGGCAATGAACCCGGAAGTTATGTTGTTCGACGAGCCGACATCAGCGCTTGACCCGGAAATGGTAGGCGAAGTTCTGGAATTGATGAAACGATTGGCACAGGATGGAATGACCATGGTAGTCGTAACACACGAAATGGGATTTGCCAAAGAAGTAGCCACAAGAGTGATTTTTATGGACGAAGGACAGATTAAAGAGCAGGGAAGCCCGAAAGAGTTCTTCGAGCATCCAAAAGATCCAAGATTACAAGAATTTTTGTCAAAGATATTATAATTTAGGACGTAGCCTTTTTGCAAAAGGCTACGTCCTAAATTGCATTTTTGAGTGTCCAAAATTAAGATCCGGCGGCTTTTTTTGCCCGGAGATTTAAAATAAGTGCTGTTACGGAACCGGCGAGCATTAGGATAATGCCGAGAATCGTTACGATATTCAGTTTGAATAGATTAATAACAGGGACTGCTACGATGACGATGATAAAGAAAATTTCGTCATCGGCGTCGATCAGTCTGACAGATTCGCTGGCAGATGCAATTCCGATATCAATGGATGCTGTTGCGAAGTTCAAAAACAGGGAAATAAATGCAGCAAGACATCCAGCCCAGACAACGAAGTTTCCAATGTTCAATTTTTTCTTGAAATGTCCTTTAGGCATTGCCGGCTGTTTAGGCTGAGCGGTCTGGTCGGTTGGTCTGGATTGATTAGAAACCGGCTGAGTTCCCGTGGGTTTTCCGCACGCGGAACAGAATTTTTGAATAAAGGCGTCATAGTTGAAAAGTGGGGGAATATATAGTAAAATTAGAGCGATAGTATAATTTGTATTTGCTATTTTTAATTCATATGTAAATTTTTTATATTTTATAAAACTTTTTTAATAAAAAAAACGTCTAAGGAGTAAGAGGAGGATAAAAAAATGGCATTATTTGAAAAAATGAAAGATTCGATTTCGGTTGCAGGTCAGGGAGTATCTCAGAAAGCTAAGTCAGCAACGGAGAGTGTAAAGCTCAATAACCAGATAAAATCGAATGAGCGTATGCTAGAAAAACTGACATACCAAGTAGGAGTACAGTGTGTGAAAAACCATCTGCAGGATGCGGAAAGCGAGTATGGAGAATTGTTTGGAGAGATTTTAAGGCTTCAGAAAGAAAATCAACAGCTTCAGCAGATGGTGCAGGCGTTGACAGCGGGAAATGTCTGTCAACAGTGTGGTTTTAGCAATAATCCAGACGCCAAGTTTTGTATCAGTTGTGGAAGTCCGCTTCAAAAAGCAGCACCGGTATCCAACGGGCCGGTAAATGGAAAGAAATGTCCATCCTGTGGTTTCATTAATGCGGCAGATTCTGCATTCTGTGTAGAGTGTGGAACAAATATTGCGGCTGTGGCAGCGAATAATCCGCAGGCAGGTACTGAAGCAAAACAGGAGGAACCGATGCAACAGCCGATACAGGAGCCGGTTGTTCCTAAATGTAAAAATTGTGGCGCCATTTTGGAGGAAGATTCTTTATTCTGTACAGAATGTGGAACAAGAAGAGACTAAGAGCTAAGTGTGGAGGAAAAAGAGTATGGCAAAGTTTTGTGGAAAATGTGGAGCTGAATTAGTAGAGGGGAGCAAGTTTTGTGTGAAATGCGGAGCACCTGTACCGCAGCCAGGAGCACAGAGAAGCTCAGCACCATCAGAGACACCGGGGAATATGCAAGGGAATGCACAGGGGAACTATCAACAGGGAACAGCGAATGCACAGGGGGGATATGCAGGGACTTCAGCTGTGAAAAAACCAGTTGCATGGAAGCCTATCGCGGCAATTGCAGCAGTCGTAGTTGTATTGGCAGTTGTTTTATTTGGAGTTTTTGGAACCAAGGGCTATGAAAAACCAATTAAATATATGGAAAAAGGAATCAATGAAGGTGACATTAAGACTTTTGCCAAAGCATTTCCGAATGGAGTCGAAGGACTGGTGAGTTATCTTCCGGATGATTTAAGCGAGATTTTTCCAGGATATGATGTGAAACTTGATATTGTAGACAAGGAAAAACTTGAAAAAGGTGAAATGGCGGTTATTTTATCCGATGAATATAAAGTGAGTGCATCGGAGCTAAAGGATGTAACAGCAGCGTATATTCTGGATGTTGAAGTGTCGGCAGTGATAGACGGCGAGGAAGAATCTGAAGAAACAGAAATTCCGGTCGTAAAAATGGATGGTAAATGGGTGATTCCGATGTCTATGTTTTGGTAATGCATGATAGCGATAATACAGGAAGGAAAAGAAAGGTATGAAAACAAAGAACAAACAGACAGAAAAAACAAATTCTTCTGTTCCGGTTATTGTATTGGCAATCGTTATTATTTTGGCACTTGGAGGAAGTGTATTTCTTGGAATCAAAGGAATGGGATTCGGAGGAAAAGTGAAATCACAGGTGAGCCAAGATGAGGTTGATAAGGCACGGGCGAAGCTACGTGCCAATGCTGAGGGAGAGAAGGATATCTATGCAACAGCATTCAAGGACGATGTGACATGGTCACCGGGCAGTGATCCGGCAACGTCTGAGAACAAGAATGCGGAAGATGGGGCAACTGCAAATGCGGCAGCCGGAGAATATATCTTTCCAAACAGTGATAAGGAATATTTGACGGATGCAGATGTGTCAAGTCTTTCTAAAGAGAATCTTAGACTGGCAAGAAATGAAATTCTGGCAAGACATGGAAGAATTTTCAACAGTGCTGATCTAAAGACCTATTTTGAGAGTAAAAGCTGGTACTCGGGAACTGTAGCGCCGGAAGAATTTGACGCGAACATGGAGTCCCGTTTAAATGATGCAGAACGTGCAAATATTGAAATGATCAAGAAATACGAATAGGAGGTGAAAGAGATGTTTTGTCCGGAATGTGGAAGTAAAAATGAAGATGATGCGTTATTTTGTGAAAATTGTGGTACATCACTAAAGAGTCCTCAAGGGAACGGAGCTCCTCTTTCAGCTCCGGTGAAAAAAGAAAGACAACCATTGGATGGAAAAGAAAAATTATTGCTTATTGAAATCTGTGTGGCAGTTTTAAGTGTGATTTTATTTCTCGTAATCTACAATGTTCAATTTGGAGCTAAAAATGTAGCTGAAAAACATGTAGAAGCGATGTTAGAGAGAAATTATGCCGAGTTATATGACACAATTTATCTGAAAGATAATGATGACTTTATGAGTAAAGAAGCGTTTGTAACAGCAAAGAAAATTCAAGAACCGGAAGATGTTGAGGTTACAGATGTAGATGTGACAAGTGTTCAGAAGCGGTCCGGGGGCTTTACCAGTCAGTCAATTCGAGTGCGTTATACGACCGGATCGGATTCTGTGAAAATGAATTTGAAGCTGAAAAGAAAAGGTTTGTTATGGAAAGTTCAGATGGATCAAGGTTACTACAAAGACCAAGGACTGAAACTCGTTCAAAAGTACAGCATTGCAGTTCCGAAGGGATCAGATGTGGTTGTTGATAAGATTAACGTATCGGATAGTGTAACACCGGGTAAAAAAATTGACGGTATGGACACTTATACATTGGATGCAGTATTTGGCTCAGAGCATTACGTAGAGATTAGCGGAAAAGATGTAGAAAAGAGCGGGCAGCTTGTAACGTGGACAGAAGGCGATCCTGCAATCGTACAGACAGACTTCAATGAAAAAGTAGTAGAAAAGCTGGCAGAACAGGGCATGGAAGACTGGAAGATTATCATGAATGCTATGGTGAATCATAAAAGATTCAGCGAAGTAGAGGTGTTGCAGAATGTGGACGATACCAACAAAGAGGAAGTAATCGATGAGTATGAGAGTGTCAGAGATTACGAATTTAGCGGAAGTTCTACTGATTCAGAAACGATTGATAAGTATCAGTTTACCAATGGAGAGGCAAATGTAGAAGTGACTCAGGAGGACGGTACAACATTAGCTGCGGTCACAATTAAAGGAAATTTCTATTATAGTTATTATACTACTTATTGGTCAGGAAATTCGTATCACAATGAGCGGGATGGACAGACTGCGAATACATTGACGTATATTATGAAGGAGGGGAAATGGGTGTTATATAATATTTCATTGAGCCCATTCTACAATTATTAAGAATTTTAGGAAAAAGAAGAGGGATGTAGAATGAGCGGCAGCAAGGGAAAGAAAAAAGAATTGATGGTTCAGATGCTGACGGCAACCGTCGGGAGTCTGATGTTTGCAATTGGTGTAAACTTGATTATTGTTCCGCTTGGACTTTATAATGGAGGGTTTATGGGTATTGCCCAGTTGATGAGAACGGGGATTGTGGATTTTATGCACGTTCCGGTTCCGGGCAATTTTGATCTTGCCGGTATCATTTACTGGGTGCTCAATATTCCGTTGTTCTATATGGGGCTTCGGATCATGGGAAAAGATTTTGCGGTGAAAACGCTGCTTACAGTAACAATTCAGAGTGTATTTCTTGTCCTTGTTCCAATTCCGGAGACACCAATTATCGGAGATACCCTGACTGCATGTATTATAGGCGGTCTGATCGCCGGAACAGGAGTGGGACTTGTGCTCCGGGGAAGAAGCTCCGGAGGCGGGCAGGATATTATCGGAGTATGCTGCTCAAAAAAATATCCCAATGTCAGTGTGGGGAAAATCAATATTCTGATGAACATATTTGTGTATTTGATCTGCCTCTTCTTATTCAATATTGAAATTGTAGCGTACTCATTCATTTACACAACTGTACTGTCAATGGCGATCGATCGAGTGCATATACAGAATATCAACACAAGTGTTATGATATTTACAAAAAAGCTGGGAATATCAAAAGCAATCATGGAACAAATGGGGCGCGGAGTAACCAACTGGGATGGCGCAGGTGCTTATACGAACAAGACCGCATATATCTTGTTGGTGATGATTTCAAAATACGAAGTGGCACAGATTAAACAAATTGTACACAGTATCGACCCAGATGCATTTATGATCTTCACAGAAGGATGTTCCGTAGATGGAAATTTTGAAAAGCGGTTGTAATTTAGGACGTAGCCTTTTGCAAAAAGGCTACGTCCTAAATTGGTTTTTTGGGGTGTCCTTTTTTGTATTTTAAGGTGTCCCTAATTAAACGAATTTTTCCCTTATTAATGTTGTAACATAATCTGTTTTTTGCGGATATATAGGTAAAGAGAGGTGAGGACATGTTTGATATGGACGCGGCATACAGAGAATATGCGGTTATGGTTTATAAGTTCCTTTTATCACTTTGTTATGAAGAAGAATTGGCGGAGGAACTGACGCAGGAGACTTTTTATCAGGCGGTGCGTTCGGTGGATCGGTATGATGGAAGCTGCAAAGTGTCTACATGGCTGTGCCAGATCGCCAAGCATCTCTGGTATCGGGAGATAGAGCGAAGAAAAGACGAATTAAAAAAGGATGTGAAACCGTTAAAAAAGTTGAAACGTGTGACGAGGCAAATGATAGCAGGTACCGTATTATTTTGCATTGTAGTAATCGGCATTACTTTGGGAGCGTATGAGACATATTATGGAGAGGTTGTTCAGCCGGACAGTGAAGATGTGAAGATTACGTGTGAAAAAATAGATCCCTTTGTTAGAATTGGCTTTGAGCTACAAGAGGAAGGTGTTTATCTGGAAGCTATGGTGAATGAAGAAAATGAGAAAACTCATATCTGTCTTGTTGAACGTCGAATCCGCCCATTCGAAAAGGAAGAACGAATCACTAACAACACATATTACGAATATATCTATGTAAGCGCAGATCACGGAATCAAAGAGGCAAGCGACAAAGAAACAGTGGAAGTGGAGTTCAAAGACACAACAAAAACAGTGAAAATTACAGATCTCTATACAGAAAAAGAAATTCAGAATTTAAAATAATTTCAAAAAAGACAGGTCTAAAGCTAATTTAGGACAGGTCATATGTTAAATAGGGACGTAGCCTTTTGCAAAAAAGCTACGTCCCTATTTAACATATATTTTACATTCCTGCGATTTTACATTTTACATTCGCCCTTTATGATAGTCATTGTGAAGAAAAACAACACAAGAAAATGAAATCGTAAATCAAAGGAGATTAGAACGTATGAAAATGAAAAAGTTTATTGCAGTTTTATCTATGGTAGCAATGATTGGAACATTGGCTGTAGGATGTGGAAAATCTAATGAAGAAAGTAAGGGAGAAGACGCGAAGACAGAAGCGAGCGGCGACTGGGATTCTTCCATGGACATTACAATCGTATCAAGAGAAGATGGTTCAGGTACAAGAGGAGCATTCATTGAGCTTTTCGGAGTAGAAGAAAAGCAAGGCGATGAGAAAGTTGATATGACAACAGAAGAAGCACAGATCACAAATAGTACATCTGTTATGCTTACAACAGTTGCTGGTGATGAATATGCAGTTGGTTATGTATCTCTTGGTTCTTTGGATGACAGTGTGAAGGCTGTAAAAATTGACGGTGCAGAGGCAACAGCAGAAAATATTAAAAATGGCTCTTATAAAGTTTCAAGACCATTTAACATTGCAACAAAGAAGGGCTTAGATAACGAAGTAGCAAAAGATTTCATCAACTTTATTATGAGTAAAGAAGGACAGGAAGTTGTAGCAGAAAATGGTTACATTGGTGATGACAGTGCAGCAGCATTTTCCGGAAGCAATCCATCCGGTAAAGTAGTAGTTGGCGGTTCTTCTTCCGTATCTCCGGTAATGGAAAAATTAATCGAAGCTTACAAAGTAGTGAATGCAAATGCTGAGATTGAACTTCAGACAACAGATTCCACAACAGGTATGACTTCTGCCATTGATGGAAGCTATGATATCGGAATGGCCTCTCGTGAACTGAAAGACGAAGAAACAGCAGAACTTGACAGTCAGGTAATGGCAACAGACGGTATCGCTGTAATCGTGAACAAAGCAAATACAACAGATGAGCTTTCTAGCGATCAAGTAAAAACAATCTACACAGGTGAAGCTCTTACATGGGATGAGGTAGTAGAGTAATATGAAAAATAGAGCATGGACGGAAAAATTCATGCAGGGAGTGTTCTTCATTGCCGCCTGCGCTTCGGTGCTGGCGGTAGCTCTCATTTGTATCTTTCTTTTTGCAAATGGAATCCCTGCCATGAAAGAGATCGGTTTTGGCAATTTCTTAAGCGGTGAAATGTGGAAGCCGAAAAATGAGATTTTTGGAATTCTTCCTATGATCGTAGGGAGCTTGTATGTAACAGCAGGGGCTATCATTTTCGGAGTTCCGGTTGGAATTTTAACAGCAGTATTTATGGCATATTATTGTCCAAAGAAAATATATAAACCATTGAAAGCGGCGACAGAACTTTTAGCCGGAATTCCATCGGTTGTGTATGGATTCTTCGGTCTTGTAGTCATTGTACCGGTAATCCGTACGCTTGGAAGAGATTTAGGATTTGGCGGAAATGGAAGCAGCATTTTGACCGCTTCGATCCTTCTTGGAATGATGATTCTTCCGACTATTATCGGTCTCACAGAATCTTCCATTCGTGCAGTACCCGAGCAGTATTATGAAGGGGCGGTTGCACTTGGAGCAACCCACGAAAGAGCCATTTTCCGAGTAGTGATTCCGGCAGCAAAATCAGGTGTAGTTGCAGCGATTGTACTGGGAGTAGGACGTGCGATCGGAGAGACAATGGCAGTCATTATGGTAGCGGGAAATCAGGCGAGAATGCCGGCAGGAATTTTTCGCGGTGTCCGTACTTTGACAGCCAATATCGTTATTGAGATGGGATATGCAACAGGGCTTCACAGAGAAGCGCTGATCGCAACCGGCGTGGTGCTGTTTGTATTTATTCTTCTGATCAATTTCTGCGTAGCATTATTAAAGAGGAGGACAAGCCATGAGTAACAATCAAGTGACTTTAGGACAGAAATTAAAATCATATAAGCGCACACCGTTTTCGTTTCTCGTGATGCTTTTAGTGCTTCTCTCCGCGGTGATTACATTTGCAGTGCTGATTTTTCTGATTGCATATGTGTTGATCAATGGAGTGCCGTATTTAAAACCGTCCTTATTTTCATTTACCTACACTTCAGAAAATGCATCTTTGATGCCGGCGCTTATTAATACTGTGATCATGACACTTTTGTCACTATTGATCGCTGTTCCCTTCGGAATTTTTTCTGCTATTTTCCTTGTAGAATATGCAGGAAGAGGAAATAAATTTGTGGAAGTGATCCGACTTACAACAGAGACATTACAGGGAATTCCTTCTATTGTATACGGATTGTTCGGAATGTTATTTTTTGTATCGACCTGCGGATGGGGTTTTTCGATTTTGGCAGGAGCATTCACATTATCAATCATGGTACTTCCACTGATTATGAGAAGTACAGAAGAAGCATTAAAGGCAGTGCCGGACTCCTACAGAGAAGGAAGTTTCGGACTGGGTGCGGGGAAACTTCGTACCGTGTTTCGCATTGTACTTCCGTCTGCCATACCGGGAATTTTAGCAGGTGTGATTCTTGCTGTGGGAAGAATTGTTGGCGAGACAGCGGCGCTTATCTATACCGCAGGAACTGTAGCTGATATTCCAAAGGACGTGATGAGTTCCGGAAGAACTCTGGCGGTTCATATGTATAATCTGGCAAGTGAAGGTCTTTATATGGATCAAGCATATGCGACAGCAGTTATTTTGCTTGTTCTGGTAGTGGGAATCAATACACTGTCAGGATTTTTGGCAAAAAAACTGACAAAGGCATAGATAGAGAGATAGAGAATTAGAGAGGATAAGAAATGAGTAAAATCAGCATCAAAGATATGAATCTCCACTATGGAGATTTTCACGCATTAAAAGACGTAAATCTTGAAATAGAAGAAAATAAAATCACTGCATTTATTGGACCGTCCGGATGTGGAAAATCGACACTGTTAAAATCCATCAACCGGATGAATGATCTGGTTGAGGGGTGTAAGATTGACGGCGAACTTCTTCTGGATGGGCAGGATATTTATAAAAATATGGACGTCAACCTGCTTAGAAAAAGAGTCGGAATGGTGTTCCAGAAACCAAATCCATTTCCAATGAGTATTTATGACAATATTGCATTTGGACCGAGAACCCACGGAATCCATTCCAAATCAAAGTTTGACGATATTGTGGAAAAATCGTTGAGGGACGCAGCTATCTGGGAAGAATGTAAGGATCGTCTGAAAAAGAGTGCTCTCGGAATGTCCGGCGGGCAGCAGCAGAGACTTTGCATTGCAAGAGCTTTGGCGGTACAACCGGAAGTGCTTCTGATGGATGAAAATTATAGTACACTTAGGGCATGTGCATAGAGTGTATAGCGTAGATTTTACTATGAATATAAGTACATGATACACAGAACATGGAAGAGTTTGGGTATCACGTTATAATATAGAATTGACAAAAAGGAGACAGAAATGAACTCAATTATAGAAACCAAAGATCTGAAATTATGGTATGGAGATCACCAGGTGTTAAAGGGAATTACAATGGATATCCCGGAACATCAGATTACTGCATTGATCGGACCGAGTGGTTGCGGAAAATCCACGTTTTTGAAAACACTAAACCGAATGAATGACCTTGTAGAGAATGTGCGTATTACAGGAGAAGTAAAATACGATGGAAAGGATATATTTTCTTCTAATGCGAATGTAAATGAATTGCGCAAAGAGATCGGAATGGTATTTCAGAAACCGAATCCATTTCCGATGAGCATCTATGACAATGTGGCTTTTGGACCAAGAACTCATGGTATTCGTTCTAAAGTGAAACTGGATGAAATTGTGGAACGCTCTTTAAGAGATGCGGCTCTCTGGGATGAAGTGAAAGATCGATTAAAAACATCTGCTTTGGGTATGTCGGGAGGACAGCAGCAGAGACTTTGCATTGCAAGAGCGTTGGCAGTACAGCCAAAAGTAATTCTTTGTGATGAGAGTACAGCATCGCTTGATCCAATCAGTACAGGGAAAATAGAAGATTTACTTATGGAACTGAAATCAAAATATACAGTAATTATGGTCACACATAATATGCAGCAGGCAGTTCGTATCTCAGATTGCTGTGCATTTTTCCTTATGGGTGAGTTGATTGAGTTTAATTGGACAGATACATTATTTTCTACACCACAAAATAAAAAGACAGAGGATTACATTACAGGAAGATTTGGTTAATTGAATATGGGAATTTTGCATAGGTGGATATGAAAGTGGAAAACTTCTATCTGCCTTTTATTTTGCGATATAGTGAAGCCAGAAAGAAAAAATACACATCTAAGCAGTTGGAACGATTAGAATATATTTCAAACGGATTGCTACGATATCCTATGCTTCAGTCCTTTGATTTTACATAAGACAGTATGGATATACTTCTTCCATATGAGGAATTATTTCAAAAGTAAGTGTTGTTATTCGTATGAAAAATTTTAGCAAGAGCGACAAACTCTGATACCTTGATGTTCATGCGGTTGGTCTCCAGTTTCGCATAGGTACTTTTGGACATGGAGATACTCATCAGATTCAGTTTTGCAATGACTTGGTCTTGCGTAAGTTTATTTTGGTAACGGATGGCTTGGATATTTTTGCCGATATCCATGTCTGGTCTGATTTTTGCATGATAAAGTCCTCTCATTCCTCAATGTTTCGCAATAAAGAAATTTTATATTGATTTTTAAAAAATTTATTAAAGTTCATGCAGAAAATAAACAATACTGGACAGAATCAATTGATTATGGTGACATGGTTGAACAAGTCATGAATGATGGTTCGATTAGTACAACTTTTAATGAAGGGCATTTAATGGTCGAAGGATAGGAAGCTTTCTGCGTAGATATTAATACAGCAGTATGAAGGCAGAGAATGTATTGCCGGATTTTGATGAGGATAACAAAGATCAACGTTCCTAGACTTACTGGCGGGGAGAGTGGTTTTACGATGTTCGGAAAGACTGCAATACTGGAGCTCCTATCTGCCTTTTTATGCTATAATATGAGTGGAAAGTTACAGAGTAACAGAAATGTTTATCAATAACAGGGAACAACTGTTACACAGGCTTCTTTCAGAATAAAAGCTTATGAAATGTTGTATGAGGAGAATAGAGAAAAATGGGAAATAACGAGAAAAGAGAAAAAACAATCTATGATAAATCTCTGTTCAAAATATTTTTTTGGTCAGGATTTCCAATGTTTATGATTTTGTTGTTTGCCTGTGTGGTAATTAGCGGGATTGACTTCCTTTATAGGCGTTCAGATCCAGAAGGGGTAAAAATTATTATTTTTTGTCTTGCAGTATTGATTCCTTTCTCTTATGGAATTCCGTTTATCAGTCTGTTAAAAGCGTGGAAACAGCAATATAAAATTGGTGTTTATTGGAAAGACAGAACAGACTACCATCTTCCGGAATGGCAGAGGGAATGGTATCTTACCTATGACAGAGGTGGCTTTATCCTTTGTCACAGGAACTATATAAAACAGATTATCGGTTGCCGGGAAGAAACAGAGATTGCAGAACATGCCAGGGGAAAAGTTTATTATGTGGTATTTGAAGATATAGATGGAAAAAATCATACGCTAAAATTTTCTTGTGAGTTTTTGGTACAGGAATTTCAGAGATGGTTTGAAAAGCAGCCATATAAAAAAGAGAATGATACTTTACTAGAGGTATAAACAGCATCTGAAGGAAAAGTGTGGGTGAGAAAATGGGAAGAGGGAAACGATTAAAATTAGGAAATATATATGAAATTGGACTGCCAAATGGGAAAAAAGCATATGCTCGTCTATTTAAGGAATATACATTAGCAATATACAATGGTTTTTATAATGATTATTCGGAGGTTCCTTTTGTAGAACAGTATTTTAGATTTATTGGGGTGTATAAAGATTTGTTGACAGACGGTGTATGGAAAGTTGTTGGTAATAGAAAATTTGAAAATGAAGAAGATGCTTGGGCACCACCTAGCTGTGTCATTTCCGCAGATGGTAAGACATCACTATATTATAAAGGAAATTTAACGAAATGTGTGCCTGAAGAATGTGAAAATTTAGAAGTTGCAGCTGCTTGGGATCGGCACCATGTAGTGGATATGCTTATGGGCGATTCAAAGTGGGATCATATACTTCGTTCCCTTCCTTGAACTTTAATCTTATATTAAGTGAAAATTTTCGGAAAATTATTAACTTTTTTCTATAAGGTGGAAAGGAACATAATGGATAAATATAAAAATAAGCGTAGATGGGATAGATAATATCGTGGCATATAGAGATAATACGGTAGTTTATGGAAGATGCTCGGAGCAGGAAAGAGATGAGATAGTAAAAATTATAGAAAAAATAGGTTATAAGTAACGGAGAAATTATATTGGATTTTAAAGAATTATGAAAACAAATAGAAATGATCAGGGAGTGAAATTGTGAATCATCAGGAAATTTTTGAATATGTAAAAAAACAGTATGGAACAGTACCGGAATATCTTTGGGAAACATCACCAGAGAGTGCGGTACTTCGGCATAGAAACGGAAAGTGGTATGCGGTACTGATGAAGATAAAAAAAGAGAAACTGGGATTAAAAGAAGTGGGAGAGGCAGACGCGATCAATGTAAAATGTGAACCGGATATGGTCGGACTTTTGACGCAGACATATGGATTCTTACCAGGATACCATATGAATAAAAAATACTGGATTACCATGTTGCTGGATGGCAGTGTCAGCGAGGCAAAAATATTAGATTTTTTAGATCTGAGTTATGATTTGATCGATGGAAAGGGATAAAGCACCAAAAGGCATGAAAAAGGGATCGAGGCTATATTGTGATGAATAATGTAGAATACATCACTTATTGACATATGCCATAAATGGAGTATAATGAAAACAGAGGTGATGGTATGCCAAGACCAGTAAAATGCAGGAAGGTCTGCTATCTGCCAGAAACTCAGGAATTCCGTCCGGTAAGGGAGAATGTACATCCATCTGCAATCGTATTGTCGGTAGATGAATATGAAACGATCCGGTTGATTGATAAGGAGGGCTTTTCGCAGGAAGAATGCAGTAAGTTCATGCAGATTGCAAGGACAACCGTACAAATGGTTTATGATTCTGCCCGGAAGAAGTTGGCGGAAGCCCTTGTGAACGGATATACATTAAAAATTGAAGGCGGAAATTTTAAAGTGTGTGATGGCGGGGAGGAGCATTGCAAATGTGCAGGATGCCCGAAACGGCATTGTAAGCAGATCAGCATACAGCGAAAGGAAGATGATAAAATGAGGATAGCGATCCCACTGGATGAAAATAAGAAAGATGTCTGTGTTGTTTTTGCAAGGGCTCCTTATTTTCTTTTTCAGGATGAGGATACGGAAACAGTCATGGAAAATCCGGCGGCAGAAGCTCAGGGTGGAGCCGGGATACAGGCAGCCCAGTTTTTAGTGGATCAGGGAGCAGATGTATTGATCACGGTGCGGTGTGGACAGAATGCGGCTGATATCTTTGGGGCAGCCGGGATGAAGATTTATAAGTCGGCTGGGGAAACAGCGGCAAAAGATGTGGAAGATTTCCATGCCGGGAGATTGGAAGAACTGACGCATTTTCATGGCGGTTTTCATGGACATGGAGGTAGATAATGAATATAGCAGTTTTAAGTGGAAAAGGGGGAACGGGGAAGACGTTTGTTTCCTGTAATCTTGCTTCTGCCATTGGAAAATCTGCCTATATTGATTGCGATGTGGAAGAACCAAACGGACATTTATTCTTTAAACCTGAAAAAGTCCGTTCTCAGGATGTCTGTGTGAAATTACCACAGATTATCGCAGATAAATGTAACCAGTGCCGGAAATGTACCGATTTCTGTCATTTCAATGCCCTGGCATTTATCAAAGAGAAACCGATGTTGTTTCGGGGAGTCTGTCATTCCTGCGGCGGATGTAAGATTGTATGTCCCAATCATGCCATTGTAGAAAAGGATTATCCGATTGGTGTGATCCATACCGGACAGCATCGGTCTGTTACCGTAAGATCAGGTATTATGAACATGGGTGAGGAAAGCGGCGTCCCGATCATACGGGAGTTACTGAAAAACCTGCCTTGTAAGGACAATGTGATCGACTGTCCTCCGGGAAGCGCCTGTACGGTGATGGAAAGCATCAAGGATGCGGATTATTGTGTGATCGTTGCGGAACCGAGCGTTTTTGGCGTCCATAACTTCCAGATGGTTTATGAACTTGTAAAAATACTGAAGAAACCGTTTGGGGTTGTGATCAATAAAGCGGATGGACAGGAAAATCCTATGCAGGAATTGTGTGAGAAATTAAAGCTGCCCGTTTTGGAACAGATCCCGTTTGACCGTGAGATCGCAGCGCAGAATGCAGCGGGAAATATCGCATATGAAACGAATGAGAGGGCAAAAGAAATTTTTGACCGGTTATATGTGAAGATATCGGAGGTGATGAAATGAAAAAACTTCTGATACTGAGTGGAAAAGGCGGTACAGGAAAAACAACGGTTGCCGCATCCCTGATCGAACTTTCCGGGGCAAAAGCATTTGCAGACTGTGATGTAGACGCGCCGAACCTGCACCTTGTTGAGGGCAGAAGCGCTACGCCGGAAGTAAAGGACTTTTATGGTTCTCAAAAAGCGGTAATCGATAAGTCGCGTTGTACGTTTTGCGGCGCATGTGCATCAAACTGTCGGTTCGATGCGATAAAACTTGTAAAAGCACAGTATCTTGTGGATGAATATTCCTGTGAAGGCTGTGGCGTCTGTGAGCATATCTGTCCGGTAAATGCCATTCATCTGGAAGATGACGTTGCCGGAGAACTGATGCTTTATCAAGATGATTTTACATTTTCTACCGCAAAACTGAAAATGGGCAGGGGAAATTCCGGGAAACTTGTGATGGCGGTGAAAAAGCAGCTGGTGAAGAATTCGGAAGAAGCGTTTGCAATTATTGACGGTTCACCGGGAATCGGATGTCCTGTGATCGCTTCCATAAGCGGAGTGGATCTGGTACTGATCGTAGCAGAACCGTCCCAGTCGGGAATTTCAGATATGGAAAGAATCTTAGACACTGTATATCGATTTGATGTTCCGGCGGCAGTCTGCATCAATAAATACGATATTTCTTCGGAAAAAACAGAAGAGATCATTTCTTTCTGTAAAGAGAAACAGATTCCTTTTGTCGGGAAGATCCCATTGGACGGGGAAGTGGCAAAGGTACAGAACCGTGGAGAAAGCGTAGTTCATACAGATTGTCCTGCGTCCAGGGCAATCCGGGAAATATATGAGCAAATCAAAAATTTATAAAAAAGATAAAGGAGATTGAAGACTATGAAAATTGCAGTATCTTGTAATGGAAATCAGATTTGGGCACATTTTGGACATTGTGAAAACTTTATGATTTATGAGACAGAAAATGGCGTAATTACTTCTGAGGAATCCGTTCCTAATCCGGGACACAGACCGGGATTTTTGCCGAATTTCCTTGCGGATATGGGCGTAAATACCATCATTTCCGGCGGCATGGGCGGCGGAGCTGTTGATATTTTTAATGAGCGTAATGTGGAAGTAATCCTTGGAGCACAGGGAGATGCGAAAGCGGCAGTAGAAGCTTATCTTCGCGGAGAACTGGAATCTACAGGTTCTATCTGCCATGAACATGAGCATGCAGATGAATGCGGCGGACACTAAATTAGATAAACAGTATGAAAGAAATTGCCAGTAGAGGATATTCTGCTGGCAGTTCTTTTAAAATGGGGATTTTCCATCAGCAGATACTTGACAATCTGAAAATGGGACTGTTCTGTTTTTTCGATGAAAAAAGATAGCAAAATCAATGATTAGAAATAAAATATCAACTATCGTGGAAAAGCTGTTGACAAATGACTTTACGAGAAATAAAATGTTTAAAGGGAGTGTTATGAATAAGTTTATGCGAAAAAGGGGTTGACAGTTGTGGCTAGAGGCTGTTACGTTTGCGACAGACAGACAGACAGACAGACAGACAGACAGACAGACAGACAGAGGTAAAGTCTGCCCTTTTTGTGTACAAACAAAATAATGATCTTACAAATTCAAGCACTTTTGACTTTGATGGTTAATAGTGTTTTTTTGTATATATAGATTTATGATAACAGATAGAAAGAGGGGGCTGTCTGAAAAAAAGGAAGTTTATGGGAAACAAATATGAAAAAATGAATTGAGAAAGGACAATAGAATATGAAATCAAGGAAATTTAAAAAAATTATTTCTTCTGTCTGTTTGCTTTTATTGGCTATAATCATGATTTTCTCTTTTCCTGTTTCACATGTATTTGCACAAAGTAATACATTTGCAGGAACGAAAATCGTTATTACCACATTTGAGAAATTATCGGAGGAAATTACCGAACAGTGGGTGACGAAAGATAACGCAGCGGAAAATCTGGTTCTGCCAAAAGAACTGAATGCTACCGATGAAAACGGTCAGACAATTCTCGTCGAGGGAATTGTCTGGGAACACGAAAAACTGAATAGCGAAAATCAAGATCAGGAAAAATACCTGTTTACTGCAAAATTACCGGAAGGCTATGTTCTGAAAGAAGGCGTAACTATGCCAACTATTACGGTGATTGTAGAAGGAGCAAAAGGAACCCAGATTATTTTTGAAAATGGTATCCATTACATTATTGATCCAGACTATCCGGATCATAAAATTACGCTATTCTGCATGAACAATAAGTTGCATTGGCCGCACCATACAGAAGATATGGGGGAGCTTCAGGTTCCCGGATACACCGATGGATACCTGACTCCAGATGATTTCAAGTCGCAGAAAGAGTATGAAGAGTGTATGCGTCGCCTCTCTAAACTGCTTTATGCGGGATACCCCTATAACGGAGAACGGCTGTACCAGATTGTAACGAATTCTTCTGAATATACGCCAACAGAAGCTGAGTTTAATAAGATGCTTATTGTTCCGCCTGTGTTGCAGACAGCATATCCTTATTTAGGTCTCCATGACTTTACTTATGCAGACTGGACCACCGACAATAAGGAACACATAGACTATCTTCGCAAGTTCGTTGGAGATGCGATCAAACTTGGAAATAGCCAAGGTACGACCACAAACGGATTGACAGCTACGGATATTTATGCCATGCCATTTTATAAGGCTGCATTTAGCATCATAAATTGCAACAATGATACACCTTTGGAAGCTTTTCAGTTCTATTATGGCGCATCGTATTTTGTCACGGAGGAAGAGGCATATAATGCGACGCAGAATGCAGTCTGGCATTTATTGCATGAATACAATATTCCAGACAATAATATTAATGCATTAAATTCTGAGTTGGCAAATGTTCTGTATACTTACTCTGAGCGTGGAGGTCTGCTGAATTATAAACCAAGTCTTTCTGATATTAAGTTGTCCGGGAACCTTACCTTTAATTATAATCCCAAAGATGGTATGTGGCACAGTGACCCTCTTCGCTTAATAGAACCAGAGGAATATCGTGGCTTGTATCATCTGACTTTACCGGAAGGTATGACTGCGCTCTGTGATAATCTGACCTATATATATGGCAATGAGGAATACGAATTAGTTAGTGACCATCAGCCGACCGAAGGAGAAGCTTTTGGAATTGAGGCTGAATTCGTATGGTTGGAAGAATTTAAACAGTATTCCCCATCTCCGGATATTGAATTTGAGGGCAAGAAATTTCAACACATGATTGGCGCAGTTATTCACAACGAAACACTCACAGCTAATATTCCGATTGATTCTGCTGAAATTGGCAATGTATCAATTACAAAAAATGTCGTTGGAGAACAAAATTGTCCAACAGAGTTCCAGTTTGAAATGAAGCTACCGTACCATCAGGGCGTAAGCGGTTTGTATGGTGATATGGAATTCAACAGGGGTGTTGCTACCTTCAGCCTAAAAGCCGGTGAAACAAAAATTGCTCGTAATCTTCCAGGTGGAGCACATTATGTTATCAGAGAACTGGATTCTCAAGGTTACCATGTAGGCAGCATTGATTCTGAGGGTGATGTGCCGATCAGCGATATTCAGGCAGTTACTTTTACAAATACACGGTTGCCGGATTTGACCATTGCAAAAGTCGTTACCGGTTCTGCCGGAGATCAGACGAAGAAGTTCAATTTTGCAATTGAAATGAAAGACCAAAGTGGAAACCCGGTAAATGGCGAATATGCGTATATCGGCTCTGTTTATCCGGGTCATGAGAACGAAGCAGCCAAACCGGAAGATGGTGTATTGCAATTTATGGACGGAAAAGCACAGATTCAGCTTTCTCATGGGCAGCAGATTACTATTAAGGATTTGCCTTACCAGAGCAGATATACTGTAACAGAAACGGATCAGGATGGCTATGATACCACCTATAACAAGGGCGAAAAACCGGAAAATGACTTACTGGACGAGGACAAAACCGTTTTTGTAGAAAACTATAAAAGCAATAGTGGTGGTGGAGATAGTCATCACGACAATACTCAAATTAAACACCCGTCTAATCCATCCAAATCTAGTAAATCAGTAAAAACGGGTGATACAACTCATATTATGGCATATGGTTTTATTGCAGTAGGATCATTGCTTTTAATCTTAGCGCTTATTTATTTTAGAAAACATAGACAGAAAAAATAATAGAATTTGATGAAAAAAAGGGATGTTTTGACCGATTAGAGGATTGGTGTGCTACCTGTCAAGAGGACAATAAAAAATAATAAATTTTGTATCGTCAGCCAAGTTTTGGCTGGCGATATTTTTAGGCTGCTTTTATATATTGATTATGATATTCCATTGGTGTCATCACATTTAACTTCCTTTGCAATCTTTGATTATTGTAGTAATTGATGTAATCTGTTATGGCTGTAATTAAAGTACTTCTATCATTAAAATGTTGGCGATAATACATTTCTCGCTTTAGAATTCCCCAGAATCCTTCCATTGGTCTGTTATCGATACAGTGAGCAACTCTGGACATACTTTGTTTCATATGGTGTTCTTTTAATCTTGTATAGAATTGCGCACTTGTATATTGAAATCCACGATCGGAATGAAACAGTGGATGGGCATTTGGTTCCAAACGAACAGCTTCATCAAAAGTGCTCATAACCAGTGGATTATCATTATGATCGCTTATTTTAAAGGCTACAATTCTCCGATCATATAAATCCAGAATTGCACTCAAATATACTTTGTGAACTTCAATTCCGTTGTAGTATTTAAATTCGGATACATCGGTGAGCCATTTCTCATTCGGCTTATTGGCATGAAAATCTCGGTGTAAATAATTTTTAGCAATGTGATCTGGATTTCTGTCTCCTCTGGTACAACTTTTGGGTTTCCATTTGATATTCGACTTTATATCACATTTTCTACAGATGCGAAGTACTCGTTTATCATTTACATGAATTCCTTTATGCCCCTCTAATTCATCACGAATTCTACGATATCCCATATCTGGATGTTGTTTATGTATCTTTTGAATTTCAATGGATAACATTTCGTTTTGTAGTTCATTATTACTTTTTGGATGTTTTAGCCAGTGATAATATGCAGAACGTGTAATACTAAGATACTTACACAATTTCGTTACAGGATATCTTTTAGCAGAAGATAATTCCCTGATTGCTTGATATGCAGCTAAACGATGAATTAACGATAACGATCCCCCCTTTCCAGTTCTCTGACTTTTTTTAACAGGTCATTCTCCATTTGTAAATCAAGATTCTTTCTTTCAAGTTCAGCTATTCTATCACGTAATTCTTCTCCCGGTGTACGGCTTGGTAACGCTCCGGCTCGTCTGCCACGCCGGTCTTCCAGACCTTTACTTCCCATTTCTTCATATCGTTTTACCCAGTTACGAACTTGTTGATAGGAACACTGGTATTTCAGCGCCATTGCTCCATAATTCTTATCATTCGCTAGACACTCTGCTACTATTTTTAATCTTTCATCAAGCGTAGTTGATCTTGCTTTTTTCATGTATGCACCTCCGGTGGAAATTTTTAATATTCCACCAGAATTATACACCTTAATCCAATTTTTTAGTTGTGTACTTGAACGAATTCCGTATTTTGTACAGATGTTATGGAGAGAACCTTTTCCATTAAGATAGTCATTTACAGCAGATGTTTTTAATTCTTTTGAATAGTGGTTGTTTTGTGACTGATTAAGCAATCCAGCAGGACCCTTACCCTTATAAATAGAAACCCATTTTTGAATACTCTGATATGCAATTCCTAGTTCCTTTCCTGCTTGACGCATCCCAATCTCTCCACGGAGATATCGTTCAACTATTTTTACCTTTTCTATTGGATTTATCTTACTTTTTCTAGACATGAAAATACCCCCACATAGGACTTTTATATTTCATTGTCCTATATGAGGGTAGCATATTAATTCATGTGACAGTCTTATTTTTTGCAGAAATTAAAAAGATATAAAAGTAGTACCTAAACAAAAAAAGTTCTTTGTATTATGTAGTGTAAAAAGAAAAAGGACCAGGGAGGCGGTTTTATGGGAGGAAAAAGTGAAGAAAAACAGACACTGTCAGTATCCAGAAAAGAAGTAAAATACTTACTTTCACTTCCAGATAGATTATATTTATTGGATGCATTGGATCGGCTTTTAACACCGGATGCATACGGCGGATACAACGGCTATACAGTGCGAAGTGTATATTTTGACAGCATAACCAATGAAGATTATGAAGATAAAAAGAATCATGCAGATGAGAAAAAAAGGATCCGTGTCAGAGTATATCATCCAGATGATAAAGTAGCAAAATTTGAATTAAAACGGAAAAGTTTTGGAAGAGAACTAAAAGAAAGTATTGTGATTTCACGGGAGGATGCAATCCAGATATTACATAGAAATTATGAGGTTTTATTGAAGTACCATAACCCAATATCCCAATATGCGTATGATTTGATGACGACACGGTTATACCGGCCGGTTTCTCTTATAGAGTATGACAGAAGAGCATATACGCATGAAAATTTCAATACCCGCATTACGATGGATAATAACTTACGGTTTTGTGAATTTAACTATGATTTGTTTGCCAGGCATTTAAACTTTAAATCTGCGATGCCAAAGGAACAGACAATCCTGGAAATTAAATATGACCGGTTCCTTTTTAAACAGATTCAAGATGTGCTTTCTAAATGTGATTTGAGCAAAAAACCTCCGAGCAAATTTGGAACTTCACGTCAGATTTTAAAAGAATATTATACATAGGAAAGGATGAGGAAAATGAGTAATTGGATGAAAACTTTTATGGGAGAGCAGGTTGCCGCGCCTTATATTACAACCATGCAGAATTTATTAGGAAGTATTTTGTTTACCCTTGTAGTTGCAGGTTTTATGCTGGTGATTTACAGAGTGTGCCACGATACTTTAACGTATAATAAAAAATTTAACATTACATTGATGATGCTGGCAGTGATTTCAACTGTTTTGCTGGCTCTGATTCAGAATAATCCCCTGTTATCTTTAGGGGTGCTGGGATCCCTGTCTATTTGCAGAATCCGAACGAATACCAAAGATCCCAGGGACTTAGGATTTGTTTTCTGGGCATTGGCAATAGGTATTGCGTCTGCAGTAGGAGCGTTTACCGCTGGGATTGCCAGTTCGCTGATTATGGGAGTTGTACTGGTCGTATTCCATAAACTGGATAAAGGATGTGAACATCAGATGATGGTTGTCAGAGGAGAAAAAAAGCAACTGGAACTGGTACAGAATGTGTTGCATCAGGCAGGTGTTACCGTACAGAGTAAAAATGTTTTTACGGATACATTTGAACTGGTATATGAATTACAGCTTGAAAAGAACGAAGAGGAGAAGTTAGTCAGCCGGATCAGTAACATAGAAGGAATCCGTGGTGTGAATGTATTAGCGCCAAAGACAAAAGTGGCATGATATGGAGGAACAATATGAAACGGATAAAACTTTTTTTAATAATTAGCTGTTTAATATGTGGAATCTGTTTCAGCGGTTGCGGGAAAAAGGAAAAGGAAGAACCTGCCGTAACAGGAAAAACTGCTGAGTTGATGTTTATAACCATAGGAAAAGGAGATGCGTTTTTATTAAAAACTCCGGAAGATACTTATTACATGTGTGATACGGGGAAAAAAGAAGATTATCAGCAGATTAAAAAAGTATTAGAGAAAAAACAGATAACAGAGTTAAAAGGTATTTTTTTATCTCATGGACACAAGGATCATGCCGGAAATGTGAAAAAACTAATAAAAGACTACCACATAGAAAAAATATATCTTTCCAAAAGGGATGATGCTTCATATGAAAAAGTAGATATGCAAGAATTAGCGGACTCTTATCAGGTTCCATTGGAATATCTGGAAGGTGGAGAAGTATTGGATTTGGAAGGCGTGACAGTTAATGTCTGGATACCGGAAAGATGTGATTACAGAAATGCAAATAATAATTCTATTGTTCTCCGTTTCAAATACGGAAAGAATTCTTTCCTTATGACAGGAGACATGGAATATGGAGAAGAAGCTGCTTATTTACAAAGTGGTGAGGTGCAGAAAACAGATATTTTAAAACTGGGACATCATGGAGAAAATGATGCAACATCGGTTACATTTTTAGAAAAAGTCAGGCCAACGTATGGGCTCATTACGGGAAATGAAGAAGAAAATCCAGATTCGGTAAATCCGGAGATAGAAGCAAGATTGGATGCCTTTGATGTGGAGAGTTTCTATTCAGAAGGAGATCAACTTGCGTGGGATTTTATTTTGAATGGGGAACAGATTCAGATTGAACAGTTAAAGGAGTAAGGAAAGGAGCAGGAATATGAATCAGCAGTTAGAAGAAACTATAAATTCTTTTATGAATGCAATACAAATAAAACCAAGTGGAATAATGATATGGATAAGTCTGGCAGTAGCTTTACTGTTTGCGGCAATTTTGTGGGTAACCTATCGTTTATCCAATACGAAACAATCCTATCAGCCGAAATTTGCAGCAACTTTAGTGGCATTAGCAATTATATCTACCATCCTGATGGATCTGATACAAACGAATATTGCACTTTCTCTTGGAATGATCGGTTCGTTATCGATTGTAAGATTTCGTACGAATATTCGTGATCCACGTGATATCGGATTTATTTTCTGGTCTATGGCAATTGGCATTGCTTCTGCAACACAAAGTTATTTGATTGGATGTATCGGAAGTGTGGTTTTAGCTGTCGTAATGTTTATGACAAAAAATACCGGAACGGAAAATCAGCATTTGTTACTGGTTGTAAGAGGAAGTAATACAGACTTGGATCAAATCCAGAAAATTGTCGGTTATCATACAAACAGTAATCTGGTAAAGGCTAAAAATATTCTTGCCGATTCCTTTGAACTGGTATATGAAGTAGAGATCCCGGAAACAAACAGCAATAAAGTTATTGAAACGATTTTTGAACTGGGCGGAATTGACAGCGTTAATTTGCTGGCACAAAATGCGTGATAAATAGAGACTCCCCATGATATAATAGAATTCGGAATGAAGATATAGAAAGAAGGGGTAGCTATGGTTCCAGGTGAAAAGATAGCAATAGAGAATCTGGATCAGCTTATAAATCAGCATATGGCTTTTTTAATTCGGACAGTAAGCAATTTTACGGGAAAATATGTTTCGATTGAAAATGACGACGAATTCAGCATAGCATTAATCGCCTTTACTGAAGCGGTGAAAAAATATGATGAGGATAGAGGAAATTTTCTGGGATTTGCAAAATTAGTGATAGAAAGCCGTTTGAAGACTTATTTAGGGAAAAAAAGAAAGGAATCGTCTGAGATCTCTCTGGAAGCAATGCAGGAAGAAGGAATAGATTTTGCAGAAGAAAAGGAAGAAAACAGTAGCCTTCATGAAGAAATTATTCAGTATCGGGAAGAATTGCTGCTGTTTGGATTAACGCTGGAAGTTCTTGCAGATCGGGCGCCCAAACATAGTGATACAAGAAAAAGAGCAGTAACAGTAGCGGAAATTGCAAGTGAAGACAAAGAAACAGTAGAAGAAACGTATTTAAAAAAGAAACTTCCAATCCGTAAAGTTGCCAGGCTTTCCAAGGTTACAGAGAAAATTGTAAAGGGGAGTAAAGAATTTATTCTGTCCGTATTGATTATATTTGTGAAACAATTTCCAGGATTAGTCTATTGGATTAAGGGAGAGAGGTGTCATCACCATGTATCATAAAGTAATTGTAATGGAAATAAAAGAAACGTATGCACTTGTTATGGCAGAAGACGGTCAGATTCTTCGCGTTGTATATAAAGACGGTATGAAGGTGGGGAATCGCATCTACATATTAGAAGAAGATATATTGAAAAAGGATTCTTTCAAGGAAGAAAACCATGCATCCATCATTCCGTTTGCAGAAAGGAAGAAAACCGGAAATCAACATAAAACATTTTGGAAGAAGATGGTTGCAGTAGCAGCCGCATGTGCGCTTTTTGTTACATCTTTTGCAGTATTATCAAAGCCGGAAAAGGCTTACGCTATGGTATCTGTGGATGAAGAAAAAGCGGTTGAAGTAGTTTTAAATCAAAAAAACAGAGTGAAAGAAGCCGATTCAAAGAATGATTCTCTTACAGGAGAAGAAAAGAAAGAGATAAAAGGAGAAAAGGTAGAAACAATCAAGAACTATTTTTCACAGGATCTTTCGGGAAAAGAAACCATTATTGTGGGATACGCTTTTTTGGAGAACGAATCTGAAGAAGAACGTGCAGCATTGCAGAGACGTCTGGAAAAAGCATTTGGTACGGAGCATTTACTTTACCTTGCAGGGGATAAAGAAGATGTTGAAAATGCAAAGAAAGCAGGCAAAAGTTTGGGGATATATCTGGCGGAACAGATATTAACTGGGGATAATTACAACAAAGTGGTAAATGAAGCTACAGAAGAAGAGATCCTGGAATTGCTGGAAAAGAATCCGTCCTTTATGGATGATCCTGCATTGAAAAAAACGATTCAAGAAAAATTATCTGAGTATGAAGATGCAGATGATCTTGAAAAAGAAGAGGAAGCGGATAATGATGAGAATGAAGATGTTTTAGAATTGCAAAAAGAGAATCGGGAGGAGCAGGAAGAAACTGATCAGGCAGACGAAACAGATAAGTCTGGAGAATCCAAGGATGCGGATGAAACAGACACAGTAGATGAATCGGAAAATCAAGGGGAGGAGTATAAATCAGAAACATCAGATGAAGAAACAGAGCCTGGTGAGGAAGCAGATTCGTATGAAATGGAATCAGCAGATGATACGACAGAAAACGAAGTAGAAGAAATGAAAACTTCAGAAAGTACTGGTGAATTAGAGAAAGATTAATGAAGGAATTGAATAAAGTGATTTTGTAGGAATGCAAGGGCTGTGAGCTAAGAAATTAGTGAGCAGCTCTTTTTACTTTATAGGAAAGTTCGATCTTTATCGAACTTTTAAATGAAAAAAAGCCTGCACAAAGGCAGGCATGAGAAGAAGATGACGCTGCTTAGAAGATATAAAAGCCTTCTACACCAGCCTCATCGGCAAATAAATCGTCTTCATTTAAGAAATAATCCATATCCAGGAGTTCATCCTCGCTCATGTTGCGAATGTCCTTGGATGTCATTCCTTCTGGTGGATTATCCATATATTTTTTGCGTAATTCCTCAATATTAGGTTTCATGGCGTCATTCCTCCTTTTTAGAGGATTATATCACAGAAAGATGTTATGCAGAAGAACGCTTTCCGAGAGATTTGGACATTGCTCTCTCATAAAGTTCTTCGAGGGATACGCGGTGGTGATTGTAATAAAGTTCTAGAAACAGCATAGTATGTCCGCAATCAGGACATTTTATAGGATCATAACCGAAGGAAGACAGGATGGCAGTTCTCCACTGGTTAAAACTACGATAGATATGATGTTTGGATCGATGTATTGCCCGGTAAAGTTTTGAATCGAGTTGCCGGTGCCTTGCATACAACCCTCCATATCGGATCATTTTAAAGTGCTTTTCAGGAATGTGGCGGATGAGCCGTTTGATGAAATCCATGGCAGGGATTGTTTCTTGCACATATTTTCCATCTTCATGGCGGTTGTAATGAAAAGTAACCATTTCGCCATCATATTGATCAATACGGGAAGTGGCTATGACAGGACGTCCGAGATAGCGTCCAATATATTTGACTACGTTTTTAGGGTCACATTTGTTTGGTTTTGCATAAACATAGAAACCATATTTATGTTCGGAGTAACATTTCGCTTTTACTTTTTTAAAAGAGGTTCCCAACTTAGATTCTAGTTCATTAAGAAGTGCAGTGCGAAAAGAATGACGCAGATAAGTATAGTTGAAGTGTTTTACATGACGCCAAAAGCCATCGTTACTGTAACCGCCTTCAGAAATCAGACAATGAATGTGAGGGTTCCATTTGAGGTCACGTCCAAATGTATGTAGAACCATAATAAAACCAGGAGTGAAATTTTTAGATTTATTTATGGTAAAAAACATACGTGAAATAACACTTGTGACAGAATGAAAGAGACAGTTAAGAAGGGAACGATCTTTGAGAAAGTAATCTCTGAGGTGTTCATCAATGGTAAAGACACAGTGACGGTGCTGGACATTGATGAGCTTAAAGGACATACTGGTAGTGCGCTCCATGGAATACTTGTTTCCACAGGTAGGACAAAAACGACTGTGACAGCGGAAAGGAACAAATTTTAGTTTCCCGCAATGAGGACAGCCGTACATGGCACCGCCAAAAGAAGGATCACCACAATGGATCATCTTTTCGATATTTTCCATCTCAGTATTTCTGGGATGAAGAGTATATTTAATTTCTTCATAATAGTCAGTAAAGATTTTTTGTAAAATATTCATAAGTCTATTATGGATGAAAAAAGAACAAAAAGAAACCCCTATCCCCTCAAGAATGAGGGGAAGGGGAGTTGAATAGGCGAAGCCTATTTTTTATTATGCTGTCATGTACATGCGATAAAGAATTTTGTGGATTATCCTAACTAGAACGGTTTTCTATTTCTTATGGAATTTTAATCTGAACGGAAATATGCTTTCCCCTATTTAATATATTCTGCGGTATTCTTGATGTGTAAAAAGAAATGGGGTGAATGATGTGAGTATTATAAAAGCGATTAAAAAGTGTGAATATGATTTTGAAGTTCGTGCAGAAAAATTTTTATGGCATCATCCGATCCTTGGCTTTTTTTCCATCTTTGTAGGAATGCCTTTGATTGTGTTATGTGCTGTTTGTGCAATTACAATTATTTTTGCTTTACCAATGTCTTTGATTTTCGGATGGGCATAATCTTTATTGCATCTTAAACTGTGGCTGGAATGATTTATGCCATATTAAGAGAAAAAGGACTATGATAATGCATGAAAAAGTTGAAAAGGAGGAACGAAATTATGTTGGATGTATTCATGATAGCAATTTTATTAGGATGTTTTGGCTTGGTGAAGTCGTTTGCAGATTTTTGCGACTGGCAAATCAAACCAAAAGAAAAATAGGAGGATAAAAGCAAAATGGATATGATTGTTTTAGGTGTTATGATTGCTGGGATTGGGATTTATTTGGTATATGCATTGATAAATCCAGAAAAATTGTAAGGATCTGGTGAGAATAACTAGGAGGAGAAGACATGTTACAGATTATTTTGACACTTGCGATTTTTGTGATACTGGTCATTCCGATGGGAAAATATATGTACCATATCGCAACAAAACAAAAAACTTTTGCGGATAAAGTTTTTAATCCGATTGATCGCTGCATCTATAAGGTTTGTGGAATTAAGGGCGAAGATATGGGATGGAAGAAATACGCATTGACCTTGCTCTTGGTAAATGCAGTTATGGTATTTGTAGGATATGCAATTTTAAGACTGCAAAGTATCCTGTTTTTGAATCCAAATGGGATTTCAAATATGGAGCCAACACTTTCCTTTAATACGATTATCAGCTTTATGACTAATACAAACCTGCAGCATTACTCAGGAGAAAGCGGTCTTTCTTATGCGGCACAAATGTGTGTCATTATTTTTATGATGTTTACATCAGCTGCAACGGGTTATGCAGCATGTATGGCTTTTTGCCGAGGACTGGCTGGAAAGAAAATGGGAAATTTTTATGAGGATATGGTAAGGATCACGACTAGAATTTTAATTCCAGTATCTTTTATAGTCGGGTTATTATTGGTAAGCCAGGGAACACCACAGTCGTTACAAGGGAACTTTACAATTGAAACCTTGGAAGGAAACTTCCAGGATATTGCAGTGGGACCGGTAGCAGCTCTGGAATCCATTAAACACCTGGGAACGAATGGTGGTGGATTCTTCGGAGCAAACTCAACCACACCATTTGAAAACCCTACGGTAATCAGCAATATTATAGAAATGATATCTATGATGATCTTGCCGGGTGCCTGCGTGGTTACTTTTGGACATATGCTTCATGATAAAAGAAAAGAGAAAAAAGCAGAGAAAGCTGCCATGAATGTACAGGCATTGCCGGGAACAGCCCAAAAGAAATTGATTTTTGGACGCCAGGGTGCAGTTATCTTTGGAGCAATGGCAATCATTTTCCTGATTGGACTCACCATTTGCTATCAATCAGAAATGGCAGGTAATCCAGTGATTCAGGAGATGGGCATAGACCAGAGCCAGGGAAGTATGGAAGGAAAAGAAGTACGTTTTGGTGTTCCACAATCAGCTTTGTTTACGACGGTAACAACTTCCTTTACAACCGGTACGGTTAATAACATGCATGATACGTTGACTCCTCTAGGGGGATTAGTTCCGCTACTACATATGATGCTTAACTGTGTTTTCGGTGGTAAGGGTGTTGGCCTTATGAATATGGTCATGTATGTCATTCTGGCAGTATTCATTTGTGGCCTTATGGTAGGACGAACACCGGAATACCTGAATAAAAAAATTGAAGGAAAAGAAATGAAGTTGGTTGCAATCTGCATTTTAATTCATCCACTTCTGATCCTTGGATTTTCTGCATTAGCAGTGGCAGTTCCAGCAGGGCTTGAGGGTATTACCAATCCTGGCTATCATGGACTTACTCAGGTACTATATGAATTTGCTTCTTCAGCAGCGAATAATGGTTCGGGATTTGAAGGCTTGGCTGATAATACAGCATTTTGGAATATTACTGCTGGTCTTGCAATGTTCTTTGGAAGATATATTGCGATTATTGCACAACTTGCGATTGCTGGATCTATGTTGGCTAAGAAAAAAGTCAATGAAACTGTGGGTACGCTGCGTACCGATAATGTAACTTTTATGATTGTTCTTGTATTTATCGTATATATTTTCGCTGCTTTGACCTTCTTCCCAGCATTAGCCTTGGGACCGATTGCAGAACATCTGTCGATCTGGATGTAAGGTACAGTGAAAGGAGAGAAAGAAATGGCTAAAAATAAGAAGACAAAATTTATTACCAAGGATATTTTAAAATCATCCATTATAGGATCTTTTCAAAAACTGGATCCTCGTTATATGATAAAAAATCCGGTCATGTTTGTCGTAGAAATTGGATGTTTCATCACACTGTTATTGACTTTTGTACCGACCTTATTTGGAGGAAGCGAGCAGTACAGGATTTATAATGGGATTGTAACAGTAATTTTATTCATAACAGTTCTATTTGCAAACTTTGCGGAATCCGTTGCGGAAGGGCGAGGAAAAGCTCAGGCTGCATCTCTGAAGAAAACAAAGCAGGATACGAAGGCAAGAAAGTTGCTGCCGGATGGAACAGAACAGATTATCAATGCTTCTGAATTGAAAAAAGGTGATTTGGTTCTGGTAAAAGCAGGAGAACTGATTCCGAATGATGGAGAAGTCATAGAAGGAATCGCTTCGGTAGATGAATCTGCTATTACTGGTGAGTCTGCACCAGTGACCAGAGAGGCAGGCGGTGATTTTTCCTCTGTAACAGGCGGTACGACAGTCGTATCGGACTGGCTGAAAATCAAAATTGTAGCAGAACCGGGAAAATCATTCTTGGATAAAATGATTTCCATGGTAGAGGGAGCTTCCAGACAGAAAACTCCAAATGAGATTGCTCTGAATACATTGTTGATTGTACTGACTTTGATATTTTTGATTGTAGTTGTAACCTTATATCCGTTTGCCTCGTACCTTGGTGTGGAGATTCCTATTTCATGGGCGATTGCACTGATGGTGTGTCTGATTCCGACAACTATCGGTGGCCTTTTGTCGGCGATTGGTATTGCAGGTATGGATCGTGTTACCAGATTCAATGTTATTGCAATGTCTGGTAAAGCAGTCGAAGCCTGTGGTGATGTGGATACCATGATTTTGGATAAAACAGGAACAATTACATATGGAAACCGTTTGGCAGCTGAGTTTTATCCAGTGAAAGGTGTCGAAAAGGAAGATTTGATTGATTATAGTGTGATGTGTTCCCTTATGGATACAACACCAGAAGGAAAATCAACGGTAGATTTAGGTAAACAGATGGGATGCGTATTAGATGAACGAATTGCAGACCAAATGCAGTTTGTGGAATTTACAGCTCAGTCTAAGATGAGTGGTGTGGATCTGCAGGATGGAACGGTTGTAAGAAAAGGTGCTTTTGAAGCAATGAAAACTTTTGTAAAAGAGAAGGGTGGAAACATTCCGGAAGATTTACAGGAGATTGTTACGAATATTTCCAATTTAGGCGGAACACCGTTAGTTGTTTGTGTAAATGAAAAAATTTTGGGTGTGATTTATTTAAAAGATACTGTAAAGCCGGGATTATCAGAACGATTTGAACGGCTTCGAGAAATTGGAATCAAAACAATCATGTGCACAGGTGACAACCCATTGACAGCAGCTACTATCGCGAAAGAAGCTGGAGTAGATGGTTTTATAGCAGAGTGTAAACCAGAAGATAAGATTACAGCTATCAAAAAAGAACAGGCAGAAGGAAAGTTGGTAGCCATGACAGGTGATGGTACTAACGATGCACCAGCACTGGCTCAGGCAGATGTAGGTCTTGCAATGAATTCTGGTACACAGGCAGCGAAAGAAGCAGCTAATATGGTTGATCTAGATTCCGATCCGACTAAGATTTTGGAGGTTGTTGAAATTGGAAAACAGCTTTTGATTACAAGAGGTTCGTTGACAACATTTAGTATTGCAAATGATATCGCAAAATATTTTGCGATTATCCCAGCCATGTTTACGATGGTGTTGCCTCAGATGCAGATCTTAAATATCATGCATTTGGCAACCCCGGCGAGTGCGATTCTTTCAGCTTTGATTTTTAATGCAATCATTATCCCGGGATTAATTCCGATTGCCATGAAAGGTGTAAAATATAAACCGATGAAAGCAGAAAAAATGTTATTGAGAAATATGGGCATTTTTGGTTTGGGCGGTATTGTTGTTCCGTTTGTAGGAATTAAATTGATTGATTTACTTGTTGCTCCATTGTTGGCTCTCATAGGAATGTAGGAGGAATAGAAAGATGAAAAAATTTGGTAAAATGGCAGGAAAAGCCTTGATATTCTGTGCTGTAATGATGTTGCTTTGTTCCTTTGCTTACCCGCTGGCTCTTACAGGAGCCAGCCAGCTGGCAATGAAAGAAAAGGCAAATGGAAACCTGATTGATAAAGAGGGAAATCCTACGACGGACAGTAAAGAAGCGGTGGGTTCTGCTTTGGTAGGACAGGAATTTACAGAAGATTATTATTTTCAGGGAAGACCATCTGCAGTAGGATACAATAATTATACAGAGGAAGAATTGAAAAATGGTGAATACAGTGGCGTTTCTTCTGGCAGCTATAATTATGGGAACTCCAATCCGGAGTTGGAAAAGAGAATCCAAAAAGATTTGGATGAGTTTTTAGAGAAACACCCGGGAGTGAAAGCAGAAGATGTGCCGTCTGATCTGCTTACTGCCTCCGGTTCAGGATTAGATCCTCACATTTCACCGAAAGCAGCTGAAATCCAGATTCCGTATGTGGCAGAGAATTCAGGGTTATCAGAAGAAGAAGTGACAGAGATTGTAGAAGAGAACACGGAACATAAGGTACTTGGAATTTTTGGCGAGGAACGAGTTAATGTGCTAAAATGTAATCTGGCGGTTGCCAATGCTATGGGAATATTAGAGTAGGATATTTATGGAAACGAAAGAATATGAAAGACCGGATTCGCAGCAGATTCTTCGGAGAATTCAGCTGGAAGAAGAGGAAAAACTGAAAAAGACAAAAGGAAAACTGAAGATTTTTTTGGGATATGCGGCAGGATCTGGGAAAACGTATGCGATGCTGACGGCAGCACATGAAGCCAAGAAGCATAAGATTGATGTAGTGGCTGGATATATAGAACCACATGACAGGCCTGATACGCAGGCTCTTGTGGAAGGCTTGGAAACGATAGCACCGATGGAGGTTGTGTATAAAGGGGTAAAACTTCGGGAATTTAATTTGGATGCAGCATTGAAACGAAATCCAAGATTGATTTTAGTAGATGAACTGGCTCATACCAATGTTAAAGGTTGCCGAAATGAAAAAAGATACCAGGACGTAAAAGAGCTTTTACGTGCTGGTATTGACGTATATACAACGATGAATGTTCAGCATTTAGAGAGTTTGAATGATATTGTAGGAAGTATTACACACGTCAATGTGCGTGAAAGGGTGCCGGACAAAGTGTTTGATCATGCGGATCAAGTAGAGGTTATTGATATTGAACCGGAAGAATTGATCGAACGTATGAAAGAAGGAAAAATCTATGCACCGTCACAGGCGGAACGTGCCCTTGGGAATTTCTTTCGGAGGGAGAAGCTGGTTGCCTTGCGAGAGATTACACTGCGAAGAACTGCTGACCGAGTCAATCATATCGCGGAAGAAGAACGCTATGCGATGGGGGAGATGGACTATCATACAGGAGAACATGTCTTAGTCTGTATTTCACCTTCACCGTCTAATACAAAAGTAATTCGGACAGCTGCACGTCTTGCTTATGCATTCCATGCTCAATTTACCGGGATTTATGTAGAAACTTCTCAAATGCAGGAAGCCGATGAAAAAACAAAATCTGCGGTAAAAGACCACATGGATTTAGCAAGGGCATTGGGAGCAGATATTGTGACCGTTTATGGAAATGATATTGTGGATCAGGTTGTTGAATATGCCATTGTGGGGAATATATCAAAGATTGTTATGGGGCGTAGCAGAAAACAATGGATTTTCAGGAGAGGACGATTGGAAGTTCTAGAGCAGTTGACCTATCGTGCTCCCAATATTGATGTGTATATTATCCCGGATATGAAAAACACAGGGTATTTTAGAGAAGGGAAAAAGAATAGAAAAAAAAGAGAAGAATCCAGTTGGAACGTTGCGAAGGAATTGGGAAAAATCACTGCAATCATGGCACTTAGCACCTTAGTAGCATATGTGTTTCAGTGGCTGCGGCTTTCAGAATCTAATTTGATCATGGCTTATATCGTTGGTGTGTTGCTATCTTCTTATGTAGCTGACAAAAAAATATATGCATTATATTCTGCATTGCTCAGTGTGCTGTCCTTTAATTTCTTTTTTACAGAACCGTATTTTAGCCTGAAAGCATATGATAGAGGTTCTCCCGTAACGTTTGTTATGCTGTTTGCAGTGGGCTTTTTTATGGCTTCTATGACCAGACAGTTAAAATCACAGACCAGGGAGAGTGCAAAGAAGGCATATCGAACGGAAATTTTGCTGGAGAACAGCAGAAAACTCAGACGTTGTAAATCGAAAGAAGAAGTCTGGAAGCAGGTAGCAACGCAGGTTGTAAAACTTTTAAATCTTTCTGTGATTATCTATCCGGTAGATGAAAAAGGAAATTTAGAAGAACCATTACTATTTCCCCAAAAAAATATGGGGTTCTCGAACTTGAAAAAAATCATAAATGTGAAAGAAAAGGCAGTAGCACAGTGGACTGTTTCTAACCGGCACAGGGCAGGTACCTGTACACACACCTTACCGGATGCGGATGCCATGTATTTGCCTATTCAATCTACAGAAGAGGTAAAGGGTGTGATGGGAATTATACTGGAAGAGAGACGGCCTGTGAAAGATTTTGAATATGGACTCTTAATTGCTATGTTGAATGAAACTGGGGTAAAACTACAGGATGCTTTTTGTAAATGATATTTGGTGTCTTACGAACCAATCTTTATGTAATCTTAATATCTGTGAGAGATATTTTTCCCTTTCTTTATGTGCAGTATTATATTATTAAGATTAAATAAAGATAATAAAGGAGTTTCTGTATTATGGGAGTGGTGTTATCGAAAAAGAAGCTGACATCGTTTCAAATTATTATTATAGGATTTTCTAGTGTGATACTTTTGGGGACATTGCTTTTAATGTTGCCTATTTCATCTAGAACAGGAGAATTTACATCTTTTGCAGATGCATTATTTACGTCAACATCGACAGTTTGTGTAACGGGGCTGATTGTGTTTGATACGGCTACATATTGGTCACTTTTTGGTCAATTTGTGATTATGTTATTGATTGAGATTGGCGGTATGGGAGTCATAACAGTAGCCGCATCTTTTGCTATGATCGCAGGTAGAAAAATATCTCTAATGCAGAGAAGTACAATGCAGGAAGCAATTGCAGCGCCCAAAGTAGGCGGAATCGTAAGATTAACTATTTTTGTAATAAAGGCAACGTTAATGATTGAGTTGCTTGGTGCAGTTGCCATGTCACCTGTATTTTGCAGAGATTTTGGAATTAAGGGATTATGGATGGCATTGTTCCATTCAGTTTCTGCTTTTTGTAATGCAGGTTTTGATTTGATGGGAGTGAAATCACCTTTTTCCTCTTTGACGTTCTATGCGGACGAACCACTGATAAATTTTCCGATTATGTTGTTGATTATAATAGGTGGAATTGGGTTTTTAACGTGGGATGATATTCGTGCAAATCGTTTCCATATACATAAATATCGGATGCAAAGTAAAGTGATCATCAGTACCACAGCAATTTTAATTTTAATTCCGGCATTGTATTTTTACTTTTTTGAGTTTTCAGATCTTGGACTGAAAGAACGAATTTTTTCATCGTTGTTTCAATCAGTTACTCCACGAACTGCTGGATTTAATACTGTTGATTTAACATCAATGAGTGAAGCAGGGCAATTTATAACGATTATTTTAATGCTAATTGGTGGTAGTCCGGGTTCAACAGCAGGAGGTATGAAAACAACAACAATTGCCGTATTATTTGCAATTGCAATTGCAACTTTCCGGCGAAGAGAAGATGCCAATTTCTTTGGACGTAGGATAAATGGAGATGTACTTAAAAATGCAGCAACTGTTTTTTTGATGTATATTACATTGAGTGGGGTTGGAGGATTGATTATTAGTATTACAGAAGATCTTCCGATTCTGACATGTTTATTTGAAGCAGCCTCTGCAGTAGGTACAGTAGGACTTTCTCTTGGAATTACACCAGGATTGGGCATGCTGTCAAGAATTATATTAATTTCACTAATGTTTATAGGACGAGTAGGTGGATTGACCTTGATTTTTGCAGCCTTGTCAGGTACGCATCATCATGTTTCAAAATTGCCACGAGAAAAAATTACAGTAGGATAAAAGGAGAAAAACAATGAAATCAATTCTTTTAATTGGATTAGGAAGATTTGGAAGGCATATAGCAATACATCTTGATCAGTTAGGACACCAGGTAATGGCGGTAGATAATTCGGATGAGCGTGCAGAAGCGGTGTTACCGTTTGTAACAAATGCTCAGATCGGAGACAGTACCAATGGGGAGTTCTTAGAATCACTGGGAGTTCGGAACTATGATGTATGTATTGTAGCGATAGGACATGATTTTCAAAGTTCCTTAGAAACAACATCATTACTGAAAGAAATGGGTGCAAAGCTAGTTATTTCCAGAGCAACGACAGATGTACAGGAAAAATTTTTATTACGCAATGGCGCAGATGAAGTAATCTATCCGGAAAAACAATTGGCTAAGTGGGTAGCCATTCGATATAGTACAGATCATGTTTTAGATTATATAGAATTGGATTCAGACCATACAATGTTTGAAATTCAAGTCCCAGATGATTGGGTGGGAAAATCTATTGGAACGCTTGATATTCGAAAGAAACATAAGGTTAATGTAATTGGCATTAAAGAAGGGGGGAAAGTGAGACTTACAATTTCTCCGGATACAGTGTTGGAAGCTGGAGAAACAATGCTTGTGTTTGGAAATAATAAGGACTTACAAAAATGTTTTCACATATAATTAAAATGAGGTGAACTTATGACGGACTTCCTATTGGCAGTAGTAATCATAATATTTGGTGTGTTAGGATTCTTTTTAATGAAAAGAATTGATTGATTTTTAGAAAGTAGTAGAAAAGAGCAGGTGAAATTGTTGGAATCATCGGAACATTATTTGAGAATAGGAACATCAAATCCTTATGTGATTGACTGTTGTTCAGAAGCGTTTTTGGCGCATAAATTAGATTTGTTGCTTTTATCGGAAAATAGTGTTGTGAAGATGGATGGTTACTGCTTAAAAGAAATAGAATTACCTTGCACTTCTACCATGATGTCAGGGAGTAGTTTAACTGTTGAGTTGGTTGGAGAAAAGCAGAGTAAATTGACAGCCTTCTGGAAGCAAGACAATAAGAGTCAACTGATTACTGAATTCTTGAAATATTCAGATGAAATCTCACATTATATCTAAATAGAAAATATAAAGAAAAAGTATATCATGGATAAAAAAAAAGCAGTTTATAGAGAGGAGTATGATAGATGGCTGTAAAAGAACAAGAGACGGATAGATTTCTGCAAGAGTTTCACGATGATATACATAGAAAAAATCAGGGAAAAGTAAAAATTTTCCTAGGGTATGCAGAAGGGACTGGAAAAACTTATGCGATGCTTCAAGCTGCACATCAGGCTAAGGAACACGGTGTGGATGTGGTTGCAGGTTATATTGAAGCACATAATTCTTCGCAGACAGAAGCTCTGCTTGAAGGAATAGAGCAGATAAAACCTAAGCAGGTATCTTTTGGAGATAAAACTGGTTTCGAATTTGATATTGATGCTGCATTAAAGAGAAGGCCTGGTTTAATTTTGCTTGATGAATATGCTCATACGAACATTGGAAACAGTCGTCATTTTAAGCGTTATCAGGATGTTCAAGAATTATTAAATGAGGGCATCAATGTTTATACAACAGTAAACATTCAGCATATTGAAAGTTTAAATGATGTAGTGGCTGCAATCACAGGAGTATTGGTAAAAGAGCGTATTCCTGATTCCGTATTTGATAAAGCAGATCAGGTAGAACTGGTTGATATAGAACCAATAGAATTATTAGAGCGAATGTCAGGAAAGACGGTTTCTTCAGATAATCGGAATAATAATGAGTTTTTTACTTTGGAGAAATTAACTGCATTACGTGAAATCGCATTGCGAAGATGCGCAGATCGAGTGAATTTGCTTACAGAAAATGCAAGGCTACAAAGCAAAAGTGATTACCATACGGATGAACATATCTTGGTGTGTCTTTCCGCTTCACCGTCCAATGCGAAGATTATTCGAACAGCAGCGAGAATGGCACAGGCGTTTCATGGGACGTTTACCGCACTTTTTGTTGAGACGCCAGATACGAACTTTATGGCAGAGCAGGATAAAGTCCAGTTACAGAAAAATATCCGATTGGCACAGCAGTTAGGTGCATCTGTTGAAACAAGCCATGGGGATGAAGTGCCTGCTCAGATTATTGAATTTGCAAGACTTTCGGGTGTTTCTCAAATTGTGATAGGGCGTAGTACTGTTGGTAAAAAAAGATTTTTTGATAAACCGACACTAACGGAAAAATTGATAAAAAGTGCTCCGAATTTGGAAATCCATGTGATTCCGGATACAAGCACAGGTGATAGTTACCAGGAGAAAAAAAGAAGGATTAAGCTTGATATGATGCCGATAAGTGACATCATAAAAAGTATTGCTGTGTTAATAATATCAACCATAATAGGGCTGGGATTTGCTACATTAGGTGTTACCGAGACTAATATTGTAGCGGTGTATATTTTGGGGGTTCTAGTGATTTCAGTTATCACTACAAATCGGTTATGTGGATTTTTGGCTTCGGCTGTATGCGTTTTAGTCTTTAATTTTTACTTTACAACGCCTCGTTTGACATTTATGTTTGATGATTCGAATTATATTGTGACATTTTTGATCATGTTCATAGTGAGCCTTTTGGCGGGAACACTTGCAGCAAGACTAAAGAGAAGCGCAAAACAGGCAGCACTTGCAGCATATAGAACAAAAATCCTGTTTGAGACAAATCAATTGTTACAAAAAGAAAATGATGAAGAAGCGGTTGTTCACGCAACGGCAGAACAGCTTATGAAATTGCTGAAGAAAGATTTAGTCGTATATTTGTCGGATGGAAATACCCTTAAAGAACCTACTGTGTTTCGAGTGGATGGAAGTAAAAAGAACGATTTAATAACGGAAGATGAAAAAGCAGTAGCAATCTGGGCTATGGAGAATAATAAGCATGCAGGAGCTACTACAGATACTTTGTCTAATGCAAAATGCTTATATTTAGCAATCAGAGTAAATCACCATGTTTATGGAGTAGTAGGAATTGCTATGGATGGGTATCCACTTGATGCTTTTGAGAACAGTGTTCTTTTGTCAATTCTTGCGGAATGTGCATTAGCTTTGGAAAATATAAAAAATGCAAGAGAAAAAGAAGAAGCAGCGGTGTTGGCTAAAAATGAGCAGTTAAGAGCAAATTTATTACGAGCAATATCTCATGATTTACGAACGCCCCTTACATCGATTTCTGGAAGTGCCGGAAATCTGATGGCAAACTATGCGAAAATGGATGATGAGATGCGTAGACAAACATTTGCGGATATTTATGATGACTCTATGTGGCTGATTAATCTTGTGGAAAATTTATTGGCAGTTACCAGGATAGAAGGAGGAAAGGTCAATTTAAATCAGACAATAGAATTGATGGATGAAGTAATCGCAGAAGCATTGAAACATATTAATAGAAAAGGAAAAGAATATAGTATAAAAGTTGATAGTTCAGAAGAATTGATTCTTGCTAAGATAGATGTGAAATTAGTGGTGCAAGTAATTATTAATCTTGTGGATAATGCGATAAAATACACACCAAGCGGTTCTATGATCCATATACATACTAAAAAACAAGGTAAGTGGGTAGTAGTTTCTATTTCAGATAATGGACCTGGTATTCCAGATGAGCAAAAAACCAAAATATTTGATATGTTTTATAGTGGTGCAAATAAAGTCGCAGATAGCAGAAGAAGTCTTGGACTTGGATTGTCTCTCTGTAAATCAATCGTAACAGCACATGGGGGAATGATTTCAGTATCTGATAATCAGCCTAAAGGTACAATATTTACATTTACATTACCAATCGGGGAGGTAAAATTATATGAATAAACCATTGATTTTAGTTGTGGAAGATGACACATCAATCCGTAATCTTATTACAACAACTTTGAAGACGAATGATTATCGTCATGTAGTTGCAATGAATGGGAAAATGGCTCTTATGGAAGCAACATCTCATAGACCGGATATTGTTCTTTTGGATTTGGGATTGCCGGATATGGATGGGATCGAAGTGATAAAAAATATTCGTTCATGGTCTAATATGCCTATCATTGTTATCAGTGCGAGAAGTGAGGATAATGATAAAATAGAGGCACTGGATGCTGGTGCTGATGACTATTTGACAAAGCCGTTTTCTGTTGAAGAATTGCTTGCGCGTATTCGAGTAACGCAGCGCAGAATATCTTTAATGACTGCGGAAATGATGGTAGCAAATTCTGAGTTTGTGAATGGTAAATTAAGGATTGATTATTCTGCTGGATGTGCATTTCTTGATGATAAAGAAGTGCATCTGACACCGATTGAATATAAGTTGCTGTGTTTACTTTCTAAAAATGTGGGGAAGGTTCTGACTCATACTTTTATTATGGAAAACATTTGGGGAAGAAATTGGGATACGGATATTGCTTCTCTGCGTGTGTTTATGGCAACATTACGAAAAAAATTAGAACCGACAAAGGATTCACCACAGTATATTCAAACGCATATTGGTGTGGGATACCGAATGATAAGAGTGGAATAAAAATATTGCTGTGGTGAAATGATAAATGTTAAATTGGGTATGGCGGACAGGAAATTTCCTTGTCTGCCATATTTTATGCTTATAAAAATGTTGTGAATAAAAAATGTGATATGATGAAGAGAATATAATGTATTTGGTTTAAGATGAAAAACATGCAAGCATTACAAAAGAAAAAATATTTAATGAGATATGTGATGTTTTGTGGTGTCGTAATTCAGGATAAAGATGCGACACTTTTTTTCATTTGTGAAAATTAAATGTTCATACGTTATATCTGACAAGAGAATACGTTCACCGCCATGCTCTGATTTGATTTCAATAAAAATCAGATCGGAGGAAATGAAAGGTGACGTTTCAGAAAGCAAAAGAAGAACATAAATGGAAACAATGGAAGGAACAGGAAGAAAAAGTTTTACGAGAATCTGGTATGAGTGAAGATAAGATTGCATATCTTCGTAAGTTAGATTGGCAAGACTTTAATGCAGAAAGAAGATTTTGGGATCATTATTCATCAGATCAAGAAAAACTATATACGCAAAGAAAAGAAGAAACTATGAATTTACTGAATAGTGAGCAACTACTGGATCATATTGAAAATAAACAACTGTGGGAAATTCTGAGAAATACAGATCCTAAAACAATGCAGATAATACTTATGAAAATCTGGGGATTTACTATAAAGGAAATCTCAGAATACCTGCATTTACCCGAGAAAACTATTTATACAAGAATGAGCCGGTTGAAAAGCAAAATTCAAAAGCGCTGTGTTGTTATAAAGAAAAGCTAATGTAAACTACAGAAATAGAGAATTTTATGTGCTGATTTATAATGGAAAGTCCAAGCATTTTGGTGTGCAACCCGTCAATTAGACAATTAAAAAATATAAAGTTTTTGTGTTGCCCGGTATATGCCGGGCAACATTTTTAGGCTGCTAATGATTGTTTTTCGTAAAATGTCATCAGTGTTAAGATTCCGAGTCACGTTGTAGGCAATCGTTTTTATAGTAATTGTTATTTATGGACAGCGAATTGATTATATATTTTACAGACGTTATAAGAACTGCTAGTTTGGAAGAAAGAATATTTTTTCACAGGTTCACAAGTTAGAATTTTTTTATTCTATACGAACATTGACTGGTCTTAACGTAAGTTTTCCAGCACATTCAACCCTATACCATTTTCCTTGTTTTAGTTTAATTGTATCTCCTATTCCAGAAGTAATGTAACCTATTATATAAGTTTCTCCACTTTCAATATCTGTAAATACGACATCGGTATCAGTATTACCAGTAACTTTTACACTTCCCGTAATAGGCTGTATCTGTTCAGTTTTCACTATCTCATCACCTGAAAGGGTAAAAGTGTGAATCTTAACATAGCTGTTATAACCTATACCGATTACAAGGATAGCAAGTGGAATTGCAACTCCTAATGCACATTTTAACCGTTTCCTGATCATACTATTGCCCCTCTTGGAATTTTAGTTTATAAGTTTCTATTTCTATTCTTTTTTATAATTATAAATCCAATCATTAAAATCAAATTCATAAGAAGTACAATTATGCTACCTTCAATTTTACAACTACCACCAGATAGAATAGGGCAAAGAATGCAGAAGAAAGGACGGGCAGATTAAGTACAGATACCTATGATTTCCTACTGTTTTATATTTCTGAATATTGGGACATTCTTCAGCATCAGAATTACCTGTTTGTCAATATCACAGGAGATACAGAAGGGAAACCGATGAAGGTGGCGAGCGTGTATGATATGTTCCATCGAATGGAAAAAAAGACAGGAATTAAGATCACGCCTCATATGCTACGAAGATATTTCGCTAGACCTGCAGTCACGAAATGAGCGTATGTTCCTTGTAACAGCGCTCTTTTTAAATACCGCAAAGACAAAACAGGCACTGGATAATGCCATCTTCCAGACTGCCGGTATCGCACAGAAATATAACTGTGTACTGAAACGTCTGGATTATCAGCAGGAAGAAGGATTGATGAGCAGTGTTCCGCTGGGAGTAAATCATATCCCGATCAAGAGGGCTCTTACGACTACCAGTACAGCAATCTTTGTTCCGTTTACGACACAGAAACTTTTTATGGCAGGAGAATCCTTATATTATGGATTGAATGCACTCAGTAACAACATGATCATGGTGGATCGTAAAAAGCTGAAAAATCCGAATGGATTGATCCTTGGTACGCCTGGATCCGGTAAATCCTTTGCAGCAAAAAGAGAGATCACTAATGCTTTCTTTGTCACGAAGGATGACATTATCATCGGAGATCCGGAGGGTGAGTATTATCCACTGGTCCATGCACTTGGCGGACAGGTAGTACACATCTCACCAACCAGTAAGGATTACATCAATCCGATGGATATCAATATGGATTATTCCGATGATGACAATCCACTTGGTGTGAAATCCGATTTCGTCCTGTCCTTATGTGAGCTGATCATGGGAAGCAGGGATGGCATTGAAGCGGAAGAAAAATCCGTGATCGACCGCTGTCTTCCACTGGTGTATCAGAAGTACTTTGCAGATCCAAAACCGGAAAATATGCCGGTCCTCGGTGACCTGTATGACTGCCTCAGAAAGCAGAAAGAACCCCAGGATCAGAGAATTGCAACGGCACTGGAAATCTATGTAAATGGATCACTGAAAGTATTCAATCATAGAACCAATGTGGAACTGAATAACCGTATTGTCTGCTTTGACATCAAGGAACTTGGAAAGCAGATGAAGAAAATCGGAATGCTCATCGTCCAGGATCAGGTATGGAACAGAGTTACGATCAACCGTGGTATCAAATCTACCAGATATTATATCGACGAGTTCCACCGGACGAGACGTTCCGCTTGTTGAATAGACAGCGGGGTCAGTAGCCGTCCGTAAAAAGAAAAGCTACTGATACAACTGATATGGTGTTGTTCAAATGAAGGGGTAACGCCCGGAAGGGACACACACAAACTCCCTACAGCGTGATAGTTGTGCAAGAACTATCGGATTGTCAAAAGTTAGGGTGAAGAGCAAAAAGCAGGTCCTAACAGGTAAGGCTGAGGAAAGATTCACAGAGGTGTGGGTTGCCTGTGATTATGTAGTGAAGCTGTATATGGTGAGTATCCACGGAAGTGGGGACGAACTGACGATTTAAAGAGTCTAAAATTCGAATGCGTTGAAAAGCGTATGCCAACGGTTTGGCGCTGATTACCGAAAAGTAACTGGGTGGAAGTGAAAGTCGGAGCATTGTTACAGGCAATGGAAATCAGCAGGCTCAAAGGAAGCACCTAAGTACAGTATATTGCATCATATTGGAACGTCGAAAGCAACCATTAAAGGAAATAAATTCAAACCGACTGGAGGAAAAGGGAATTGTACCCTTCGTATTATCTTCGCATTATCGAATGTTAACGCACAAACCTACATAGATATTGATTTTAAATAATCATTAATAAACATAATGAAAGGGGGCTGTCTGGAAAAAAATAGGCAGTCCCCTAATATCAAGGGAGATTAATATTTCTTATCTTCAAATATTCTACCAGCTTAAATGACATTCTTAATAAAAACTCTGTCATGGAATCGTTTAAATCAACTTTACCTATTTCAAGGATTTTTTCCATTCGATAAGCCAGAGAATTCCTGTGTATACACAAAATATTCGCTGTTTCCTTGTTATTATGGAAACACTGCAGATATACCTCAAGTGTGTGGTACAGTTCATTTCCCGTTCTCTGGTCATATTTATTCAGTCGGTAGAGAGCAGGATGTATGAAATCTGCAAGTTTTTCAGGTTCTTTCATCTTGTTCATCATCTCATAGAACTCAATTTCAGAATACCGATGTATCTGGTGCTCCATCGGATACCTTCGATCCCACGATATCTCCTTCTTAATATTTTCAGGGATTCTTTGATTCCATTCAAGAACTGTCCTAGCCTGTTGGTAAGCTTTGTAAAATTCATCCATTTTTGAAAAAACTAAGGAGATTCCAACGTCTAAATGATACTCCTCCATAGTTTTAAGCATTAATTTTTGAGTATCAACAAATATAACCGAACTCTGATCTGGTACAAGAAGAACCATTGCATTACCGTGAACTGTCATGTATGCTTCCGGAAAAATATGTCGGATCACAGGATACAGCTGCTTTAATTCATTTTTTTTCAAAAGTGCCTGCGGCTGGATACAAAGTGCATACATTGCATCAGACACTCGAAGATGAGAAATAGAATCTGCCAATATGTCAACTGGAGTTCCGATCAGCAGGGCTTCAAGAAGTTGCTGATCGGCGCTGGAGTACTGAAGCAGTTCAGGATGATAATGGCCAACTACAAAACTGATTGCCCGGCTTACATCACCCATTGCTGTTAAATGTTCTGCAGTAAAAGGGATATTGTTTTCAATCATCAGTACAAAACCAACCTGCACACCGTTCAAAAACACTTTTGAACTACATTTACGATATGGTGATTCCGGGCAAGATACTTCAATAGCCTCGATGCTAGCTGAAGCCCCTTGGACAGATTCCAAAGACATTACATTTTTGATGAAATCATATGTACAATATCCACGTTCAATATTTTCTTTCCATAATGTATCCATAACCGGAATCGATGTGGAATATGACAGGATACGGAATTTCTTATCACAGAATACCAGGGGATATCCTAATTTGATAGAAGCAAAGTTAATTACTTCATCCAGGCTATGGGAAGAGTAACCTTTTCGAACCAGCTCTTCATATAAACTTACCTGTTCATGTGTCTGGAGAAACTGTTTAGCAGCATTAAAAACCGCAAAAAGATCCCTTGCCTGCACTGTTGCACGGTTCATACAGGAATAAGGGAAAATATAGTTATTTTCACAAACAAGTATACATTGAGAAGGCTGCCTATCAGGAGATAAGGCATCTGGGTAGCCAAAATAGACAATATCTGGGGCATATCTTGTTTGAGTGCCATCCAGTAATTCTACATCTCGTATTTCATAAAGATCAGTAGAACAGTTTAGTACTATGTTAAAAGTTTTTTCGTTTTTTAAATAATCAAAAAGATTTGAAAACAGCATTTTTTATACTCCTCTTTAGAAACCTTTGTGAGAAATGCACAGTGTTTTTCTGATTATTATTGATTATAGTGCATTATGCATAAATAGACAATGCCTTTTTTATATTTGTGCTGTTGCTTTTTTAACAAAGAAAATGTTATTTTTAAGCCATAATAATCAAAAAAGCACCAGTAAAGGAGGGTTTACATGTATCAAGAAATTTTTAAACAGGGAAAAATCGGAAATATCACACTTAAAAACCGCCTTGTAATGTCTCCGATGGGTACAAATCTGGCTGAGATGGATGGATCTCCATCAGAAGACATGATTGCATTTTATGAGGCACGTGCAATTGGTGGCGCAGGACTCATTATTCCAGAAATTGCAAGGGTAAATGATCTGCATGGTGCAGGAATGATGCGTCAGTTATCTGTTTCAAAAGACAGACATATTGAAGGTCTTGCAAAACTTGCAGAAACAATACATAAATATGGAACAAAAATCTTTATTCAGCTGCATCATCCCGGACGCGAAACAGTAACGGCTCTTACGGGTGGTCCGGTAGTATCTGCTTCAGCAATACCGTGCAAATATCTTAAGCAGGAAACACGGGCTCTTTCAACAGAAGAAGTAAAAGCTTTAATCCAGCAGTTTATAGCAGGTGCTGTACGCGTAAAAAAAGCGGGATGCGATGGAGTAGAACTTCATGCGGCACATGGGTATCTGTTACAACAATTTCTTTCCCCTTATACAAATAAACGCGAGGATGAATATGGCGGTTCTTTTGATAACAGACTTCGGATGATCACAGAGATTATTGAAGGAATCCGCGCACAGTGTGGACCGGAATTTCCAATCGGAGTCCGTTTAAGTGTAGAAGAGTTCCTGGATAAAACAGGTGTAACAGAGGATTATATCCATATCCAGGATGGCGTTAAGATTGCCATGGCACTTGAGAAATGCGGGATTGATTTTATCGATGTATCAGTTGGTTTGTATGAAACAGGAAGCGTATGTGTAGAGCCGATCTCTTTCCCGCAGGGTTGGAGAAAAGATCTGATTAAGGCCGTAAAAGATCACGTCTCCATTCCAGTGATAGGGGTTTCCTGCATACGTGAACCACAGATTGCCGAGAGTTTTCTGGAAGGAGGCATTGTTGATTTTGTCTCCATGGGAAGGAGCTGGCTTGCAGATGAACAGTGGGGACTCAAAGTACTTGAAGGAAGAGAAAACGAAATTTGCAAATGTATCAATTGCCTGCGTTGCTTTGAGAGCCTGAATGCATGGATGAGTGCAGGTATTCCGGCAGAATGTGCAGTTAATCCACGTGCATGCCGCGAACGCCTTTATGGAAATGCAGAATATGACCCCCAGGGACATAAGGTAGTAGTTGTAGGTGGTGGTCCATGTGGTATGATTGCTGCTAAAACACTTGCTGAACGTGGCATAAAGGTAACACTGGTTGACCGCCAAAACGAGCTTGGCGGTACAATAAACCTGGCAAAAAAGCCTCCTTTCAAAGAACGTATGGGCTGGATAGCCGATTATTATAATGTTGAATTTGATAAACTTGGCGTTGAATTAAAGCTTGATGAGGATGCAACTGCGGATAAAATTGCAGAAATGGATCCAGACGCAGTACTTGTAGCAACTGGTTCTAAATCTGTCGTTCCAAGATCTATTCCCGGAATAACTGGAGAAAATGTATATACAATCGAAGACATCCTTTCCGGAAAAGCCGAGCTGAAAGATAAAAAAGTAATGATTATCGGGGCAGGTGTTACGGGACTTGAAACAGCAGAATATCTCTGCCACGAAGGAAATACCGTTGTTCTTGCGGATATGCTTGACAAAGTTGCTCCTAATGCAAATCATACAAATGTTGCAGATGTATGTGGAAGGTTGAAAAAATACAATGCCCAGTTCATGATGGCACATGCCCTTAAAGAGATTAAAGAAGATGGAGTTGTTCTTGAAAGACTGAGTGATAAGGAAAATGTGGAAATCCATGCTGATGCTGTTGTTCTTTCCCTTGGCTTCCGTCCGGACAACCATCTTGTTGAAGAATTAAAAGAAAAAGGAATCCATGCCCAGGCTATCGGAAATGCTGTGAAAGACGGAACGATTGCTCCTGCATCCAGAAGTGGTTTTGAAGCAGCAAGAGAATTATTTAAGACGTCTGTCAAAACTCCAAGCTTTATCACAGTTCCGGAAGAAATGCCTAATTTCGGCAAGATCTCTCTTATGAAAAATCAGGAGGGAATATATCTTGCATATCTCACTGATCCTGCGGCGATTGCAAAGGTTCTGCCTGCACCGTTAAGACCATTTTCCGTACCTGTAGTTACAGTATCTGTGTGCCATGTTAAAGAGCCGACCTTTGCTGATGATTATTATGAAGCAATCCTTGGTGTTTACTGTACATATGGAACACAGCTTGGATTATATCCAATAGGACTTGTACTTGGAGGAACCGGTGCAGAAATGGCAGTTCAGTGCGGACGTGATAATGGATCAATCCCAAAGAAACTGGGTTCTGAATTTGTGATCCGCCGAAACAATGATCATGTAACTGCTCAGGTCTGTCGTCGTGGTACTGAACTTGTAAATATTGATCTTAAGATTGGTGAATATAATAATGCAATGACCGGAATGCTGTATCAGTTCCCGGAAGCCGGTAAAAAGACATATGGCGGTGGTTTCTACTTCCATCTTGACCGTGAACCAGATAAGGAAGGAAAATCACATTTCCAGAATGGTGCATTGCTCCAGAATCTTTGTGAATACAACTACCATTCATGGGAACCTGGTTTTGCAACGATTCAATTACAATCATCCATTGATGATCCATGGGGAGAACTTCCAGTCAGAACGGTTGTTGGAGGTGCATATTCCTCAAATGATTTGATGGTTCACAAACTGAATTTGTGCGAAGAGTTGGATGCAGATGTGTTGGCACCGTATCTGCTTACCGCACGGTATGATAGAACAGCATTTATGGAAACAGGAAGAAGATAAGGAGGGTATTACCATGAAGTTTGAAAACAAAGTAGCGATCATTACTGGTTCAACAAGAGGAATCGGTAGGGCAACCGCAGAACTCTTTGCAAAAGAAGGCGCAAAAGTCGTAGTTGTTGGAACAAAAGAAGAACTAGGAGAAAGCTGTGTGAATGAAATCAAGGCAACAGGAGGAGAAGCAATTTTCTGTAAAACAGATGTGACGTCTGATGAAAGTCTTGATAACTTGGTCAATACAACTCTGGACGCTTACGGAAAAATTGACATTCTTGTAAATAATGCAGGAGTGGGCGGAACAACTGCCAATATGGATCAGATTACGATGGATGAATGGAACACAGTTCTTGCAACAAATCTCACAGCGCCATTTATTCTTTGTAAAAAAGTAATCCCTATTATGGAAAAACAGGGTGCAGGAACCATTGTTAATGTAGCTTCCATGGCAGCAACTGCAGCAGGCCGTGGGGGGCTTGCTTACACTTCTGCCAAACATGGTCTTCTTGGACTCACCCGTCAGATGTCACTGGATCATGGACGCACAGGAGTGCGTATAAATGCTGTTCTTCCGGGACCAATTGCAACAGATATGATCGCACGTGTGCTTGCAATCCCCCAGCATCCTGTTACAATGAAGATTGGAATGAGTCCGGCAAAACGCCCTGGAGAGCCAGTAGAAGTTGCACAGGCCATTGCCTTCCTTGCATCGGATGACGCAAGTTTCATCCATGGAGCTGCTTTGGCTGTAGATGGCGGATATACAATTTTTTAAAAATAATTAATGCGTATTGGAAAAAGGAGTCATTTGGGCTCCTTTTTTCAGTGTATGGCACTTAACTGTTCCATACAAAATGATGAATTATCATGGATTAACTGATTCCACGGAGAGCATAATACACCGTCAAACAGAAAAGGCTGCGGATAAATTGAGCATCCTAAATCCCTGCACATAGGAAGTGTATTTTGGGGAAATAAATGGAAACAGCATTTCCAAAACCCTCGTTAAAAAAGGAGCTCCATACCTTCGGCATGAGTCTCCTTTTTTTCGTGACATTATTTAAACCAGAGCAAAACCCGTTCCTGTTGTCCTGTCTTTTCATTAACTATCTCAGCACAGATTTTAAAATCCTTGCCGTTGCCATAATTGAGTGTAAAAAGGAAAATGTATTTTTGACGGATAATGTGTTTGATCAAGCAATCAACTATTGTGATATAGTTGGAGGTGATTATATTATCGTTACGAATGGAATTGAAATTGAAATGGCAGCATATGATGAAAAAACAGATTCATATATTGTTCTAAATGAAATTTTACAGTACAGGGAGATGTTAAATCAAGAATATTCATTGCCGGAAGTTCCGAAAGAAAATTTTGAACGCTTTTCGATTACTGAATTAGAAAACCAAGAAAAGATTGAAGAGTATAGTGAAATGGGAACATGGATTTTCGGACAGGATACACCACCTTGGATACGAACATTTGCCGTCAATTTCTGCCAAGTGATGTTAGATGACAAACACACGCTTCCATTAAAGGAATGTAAAAATTTTGATGTAATCAAGGATATAGGCAGACAGTATATGGACTATGGAAATGCTGGAGGCGGTCACTATAATGGAATTTATAGATCTTTTCTTGTAAGGGATAGATTTGGAGAAACGCAGATTGTTTCGATATCCATATTTGGTACGACCTCAGATTCGAATGATGAAAAACGAGGTAGTTATACATCATTAGTTCTTGTCATAGATCGTTTCAAAACAAGTCATAATTCTTTGCAGTACAATGTGGATCGTTTCGCAAAACAAAATGGGAATACTATAGTATTTACGCACAATGGGCAGATTAGTAGTTTTAAAAGTAGCTATGTAATTGAAAAAGTAAAAAAAGTCAGCGATAGACTTTCTGTATTTGAAAATAGCATATTATTGGGGAAAGTAGATACTGGTGAATTGCTTTATCTTGACAATGCTATGTTTGCAGATTTCACTTATAATATGATTGAATATGCACTTTTAACGCAAGAAGGGATTCCGGCTGGCCGCTGGAACTTGTCAGTCAGTCTCATGGACACAGACATTTAGATACAACGACCAGATATCTGAATTTAATGGATGACAAGCTGAAGCAGGCGAGTACGGAATTCTATAACAAGCATTCTGCTTTATATGGAGTGCAGGAATTATTATAAAGGATCGAGGTGATACAAGATGCCAGTGCTTTCCATACAGACATGGGGATTACCACAGCAAGGATTGACCGAAGAAGAACAAATCCAATTGCATAAGGAACTGGAAAACTGTACAGAGGTGGTAGGAACTATCCGGAATAGTGTGGAAAGCTATATGAAAGAAAAGGCAATCCGGCACATAGAAGAGTTGGACTATACCCATCGGCAGGAATACGAGAGCTGGCTGAGTCCCGAATTGACTCATGGAACAAAGGTAAAATATCTGACAGGTTTTGATTGGATCAAACGCCATGCAATCCGAGAAAAAGCAAATTCGTTACTGGGAAGAAACCAGAAGATACTATATGAAAATAAAATATGGTTTCTTCTATATTATCCAGATCAGGAAGTGGCTTCCCGATTTAACAAAACTACGGATAAAAAAGCACTGGTATGGGATTCCCAACAAAAGAGTCCAGAACGGATGAAAAGACAGATTTTTCAGAGCCTGCAAAAACTGATCGCAGATGATTATAGCAACAGTTACAGAGCAGAGAAATTAGGACATCTGAAATATTTTTATAACTTCTGTTGTGAAAGAGGGATCGAAGATATTGAATATCTGGAAACGGAGGATGAGGCGGCATTCCGGCAATATCTGGAAGAACGGAGAAAGAAGCCAAATCGCATCATTGATTATTGCAGGGAAGTGGTATTTACAGAAGCGAAAGAAACCAATTGGGATGCAAATGTGTGGTATCTTTCCAGATTCTGCTTTGAAAAAGTAAGAGTGAACCAAAGCAATATGGTGCGGACGATTACTTTTCAGACAGTAAGGCATTTGCAGAATAGGAAGTTGCTTCAGGAGTATATGAAGTATGGGGTTGGACTCTCCACGTTATCACTGAGCAGCCTTCTGGAAGAATCACATTATATACAAGGATTTCTGGCTTATTATAATGAAACAGAATTTAAGGATGCCAGAAAACTGACAGAGAAAATTGATACTTTTTTTAAATATATAGAAGAAAAAAAGATACATCCGAATACTTTTAACCGCTATGTGAAAGCTGTCGACCATTTTTATCAGTATCTGCTGACACGATATCAGGTTAAAAGAATTCCTTTTCATAAAGAATATTACTTAAAGGCAGAAATATACAGACACCATGACCGTTCAGTAGAAGAAGCGGTATCCAAGGAAATATTAAAGAATCTGAAATATTTTTCAGAAGAGCTTCGGTTGATGTACCTGCATCTCTGGGCAGTGGGAATGCGGATCAGCGAAGTCTGTACGATAAAGGCAAAGGAGTACTACAGACAGGAAGATGATTATTGGATGCAGATTTATCAGGTGAAAATGAGGAATTACAAACGGATTCCCATACCGGAAGCATTATACAGGCTAATGCAGGTATATATCAAAAAGAAACGGAGAAAGTCGGAGGATTATGTCTTTCAAAACCAGAAAGGCGGTGCATTCTGCAGCTCCACATTTCGATGCCGAATGAAAAAGCTGTGTGAGATTATCTGGGGCATGCCTATGAAGAAATGACACAGCAATATATAGATTACATGCCGCGCCGGATTGAGGAAGCAAGCAAAGCATATTTTAAGGAAACAGATAGTTCACTGGCAGCCGGATTGAAAGAGAGGTGGAAGCATGGAAGAAGCCATAGACATAAGGACGCTACAGTGCTACCAAAAAGCGACTGAAGAACAGCGGGGAAAAAATACCAATAAGAAGTGGCAATACTGATCGAGCGATCCATACAATATACAAAGGAAAAATATGGAGAGACCGAATACATTTTTGTGAGGGATTCCGATCCGTCTTTACCAGCACAATATAACTGGATACAGACACAGGTTGTACAGATGATACGGGAGAAAGACTTGAGGGATGACTATGGAAGATTATTCGGCTTCGGAACACATATGTACCGCCATTACTATGGGGTAAAGCTGACAGAAATGCATCTGGATGACTGGACCATCGCAAGATTGTTAGGACATAGCAGCGTTCACAATGTAAAATATTACCGTAAAATGAGCAATCAGATTCTGGCAGATGAAACAAGAAAAGTACGAGAAAGGTTATCGCAGATGATCTTGGAAAATTTAGATGGATGGGGCGAGGAATATGAACAAGTACGATACGATGTTAGCTGTAAATAAGAAGAGAAATAAGAGAAAAATTGATACAGCGAAGAAAGAAATTTATAAAATGCTGGAAAATGGAGAAAAAGTCACCGTAACAAAGCTGATAGAGCAGACAGGTTTATCAAGAGGATTCTTTTATAAAAACGAAGAAGTACGAGCTTTGTTAGATCGGGCAGTGGAACAGCAGGCGGGTATGGTAAGTCCCAAGCGTTACATAGGCAATATCGCACAAAAAAGAAAAATTGAGTTATTAGAGGAACAGAATGAAAAGCTGTTAAAAGAAATGGCAGCGTTGCAGGAAGAAAACAACAGGTTAAAAAAGGCACTTGGAAAACGTGCATTGAATACGATTAAAAATTTGTAAAGAATGTAAAATAGCAAATTGCTGGATGGCAGACGCAGATATATGCGTCTGTTGTCCGTTCATATAAATTTTACTTTGATTTAACAAACTGGTGGTAGTCGATTTTACATGATTTTCGTACAATGGTATCACAGCAGTAAAATGTAATGTTGTGAAAAATGAAGAAAAGATAGAAGGTATGAAAAGCAAAATGAGAACAAATTATCGTTCCCCAAGGGGAAAAATACCACTAAAAGAGTACACAAAACACTCAATTATACGCCGTACAGCCCAGTGTTTACAAGGGGTTGAGGGTACCCTACTAGAAATGGTGGATGAACCGACATCTGCACTTGATCCCATTTTCACTTCCAAGATTGAAGACCTTGCGATGGAATTGAAAAAAGATTATACTATCGTTATGGTGACACATAATATGCAGCAGGCAGTACGTGTATCTGATAATACCGCCTTTTTCCTGTTAGGAGAAGTCATTGAATATAACGATACAGAGAAATTGTTCTCTATACCGGCAGATAAACGGACAGAAGACTATATTACAGGGAGGTTTGGTTAAGTTATGCGTAATAAATTTGATATGCAGTTGGATTATCTCAATGAGCAGTTGATCCATATGGGCGAATTATGTGAGGTTGCCATTAATCGTGCCACAGAAGCGCTCCAGCACGGAAGTATGGAAGAGGCAAAAGAAGTGATTAGTGCCGATGAAGAAATCGATCAGATGGAAAAGGACATCGAGCGTCTTTGTCTAAAACTTCTTCTTCAGCAGCAGCCGGTGGCAAGAGATCTTAGGCAGATTTCGGCGGCGCTTAAAATGATCACAGATATGGAGCGTATCGGAGATCAGGCATCTGATATTGCAGAGATTATTATTTCCGAAAAGAAATCAGAAGGAGCAGAGATTCCGAAGATCGGGAAAATGTCAGAGGCTGTGGCGAAGATGGTAAGAGACAGCGTGACCGCCTATGTTAAGAAAGATCTGGAGCTTTCCAGAAGTGTAATGGAAGCAGATGACGCGGTGGATACACTTTTTGAGGAGAATAAGCGTGACCTCATTGAGTTTATCGCACAGAATAAAGGGGATGCCGGAAGAGAGACGATTGATCTTATTATGGTTGCAAAGTATCTGGAACGAATCGGTGATCATGCAACCAATATCGCAGAATGGGTGGAGTTCTCGATTACCGGAATTCACAAAGAGAGTCAAGTATAGGCAATCACATGCCGAAAAAAATGTAAGGAGAGACTTATGATATTTTGTGTAGAAGATGACAGCAACATTCGAGAATTAGTCGTATATACGCTTGAAACAACGGGATTTAAAGCAAGAGGCTTCGAGGACGGGAGAAGCTTCTTAGAAGCACTGGCACTGGAGACACCGGAGCTTGTACTGATGGATATTATGCTTCCGGGAGAAGATGGATTGTCACTGCTTAAAAAATTAAAAAGCTCAACAAAGACAAGAGAGATTCCTGTGATCATGGTGACAGCCAAAGGCGCGGAATACGATAAAGTGAAGGGGCTGGATCTGGGAGCAGATGACTACGTGGCAAAGCCATTTGGAATGATGGAACTGGTGTCCCGGATCAAAGCGGTGCTTCGAAGGACATTAAAGACCGGACAGGAAACACAGGATATCATGAAAGTCGGAGATTTGGAAATTGATACGAAGAAGCATGAGGTGACTGCAGCGGGTGAGGTCGTGAATCTTACGCTTAAGGAATATGAACTGCTCAAACGTCTGATGAAAAACCCAAATATCGTAATGACAAGGGATCGTTTGTTAGAGGATATCTGGGGATATGATTTTGATGGTGAGACAAGAACCGTGGACGTGCATGTTCGAACGCTCCGCCAGAAACTTGGGGATTGTGGGGAGAAGATCGAGACTGTCCGGGGCGTTGGTTATCGGATGAGAGAATAGGAGCATGCTATGAAACTTAAGAAAAAAATACAAAACAGTATGATCCTTGTCGTATTGACCTCTCTGATTTTGACATATGGAACGATGATCTTCGTTGTCTATTATCAGACGATGGAGATCTTGAAAGATGAAATTCAACAGGAAGCAGATTATATAGAAGCGGCAGTCAGTATTTCGGGTGTATCTTATCTGGAAGATATGGATGAAGTTCGTGAAAATACAAGAGTGACTTTGATCGCTGATTCTGGGGAAGTGCTTTATGATTCCGGAAAACGGGAAGAAGATCTTGAAAACCATCTGGATCGTCCGGAGATACAAGAAGCATTAAAAACCGGAAGCGGTCATGATGTCCGTCGGTCGGAAACTCTTGATCAAGACATGTTTTATTATGCAGTAAAGCTGGATGACGGAACGGTGCTTCGTGTGTCTAAAAATATGGGAACGGTATTTAGTACAGCCATGAGTATTCTTCCCATGATGGGAATGATCGCATGCTGCATGGTAATCTTTGCCTTGCTGCTTGCAAAATGGCAGACAGCCAAGCTTATTTACCCTATCAATCACTTGAATCTTGCAGAACCATTGGAAAATGATATGTATGAAGAATTGACACCATTGTTACAGAGTATAGATAAACAGAATCGTGAAAAAGATGCGGTCGCAAATATGCGAAAAGAATTCTCGGCAAATGTTTCTCACGAATTAAAAACACCGCTTACCTCTATTTCGGGTTATGCGGAGATCATGAAAAACGGACTGGTAAAACCGGAAGATATGAAGACATTTTCGGAGCGCATTTACAATGAAGCTAGCCGCTTGATTACACTTGTGGAAGATATCATGAAACTGTCAAAGCTGGATGAAGGTGCGGTGGAGCTCGAAAAAGAAGAAGTGGATTTCTATGCCCTTACGAGAGAAATTTGCAGCCGACTTGCGCCGCAGGCAGAAAATCGGCATGTCCGCTTGGAGGTAACCGGAGAGTCCGTCAATTACCACGGTGTCCGTCAAGTGCTGGATGAGATGCTATATAATATGATTGAAAACGCCATCAAATATAACAAAGAAAGTGGTCTTGTCAGTGTCTGGGTGGGAAATACGCTTCAGGGAATCAAGATTATTGTCCGTGATACCGGAATCGGAATACCAAAGGACGAACAAGAGAGAATTTTTGAGCGCTTTTATCGCGTGGACAAGAGTCATTCGAAGGCTACCGGAGGCACCGGACTTGGACTTTCGATTGTAAAACATGGCGCACTTATGCATGGAGCTAAGATTCATGTTGACAGCGAAGTGAATAAAGGAACAAAAATGGAGCTTATATTTTAAGCTCCATTTTTGTGTTTTGTTTGATGGCTTTTTATAATTAGCCGCACGGTTCGATAGAGGAAAGGCTTATAATGTTCGATAGGAATAGGCTCTTCGTATATGATAGAGTTGTAGCCGGCAGAACCAGCCAATTCTACAATTGTAAAAAGCATCACGTCCACATCTTCATATTCATAGTCGTCTGCAGCAACCAGCCCAAGAAAGTGGTTATAGATTTCTCGATTTGAATGTTCACCTGTAAGCAGCGCTGAACGAAGAGCGCCCATAACAAGATCCTTGGAAATGAAATTTAAAAGCGCTCGATCGTCTTTGAGACTGTTGATCAGATGGTCAATGAGAAAGATCATTTGATCCTCAAGTCCGTGAATCTGTTCTTTCTCAAGTGCAGCTCCTGCGGCATCAAAAAGCTCCTGCGTTTTATGAACGACCAGTTTATTTTTAATATCATATTTATTTGTAAAATACAGATAGAAAGTGCCCTTCGCAACCTTGGCTTTTTCTACAATATCCGAAATTGTTGTAGAAGTAATCCCTTTTGTTGTAAAAAGCTCGTATGCGGTATTAAAAAGAGCTTCTTTCTTTTTCTTCTTGTTTTCATCGATTTTTCCCATGATTTACATTCACTCCTTATACCTATTATAAACAGAGCTTTCTCCATTTTGCAATAGAAAAAAGAATAAAAATGACTTTTGGTCAAAAAGATATTGACTAAAGGTCATTTTCTGTGTTATAGTGCATAAAGTAATAAATGACTAATGGTCATAAAGAAAAGAGGCTATGATATATGGTTAAGTTTGGAAAACAAGTGGTGAAACACAGAGTGGCAATCTTAATTGCAAGTTTCTTGTTGTTGATTCCATCTGTGTTTGGCTATTTCCATACCAGAGTCAATTATGATGTTCTGACTTATCTGCCGGATGATATAGAAACCATGCAGGGACAGGACATTATGCTGGAGGACTTTGGTATAGGAGCATTCTCCATGTTTATGGTGGATGGAATGGAAGACAAAGATGTTGCAGCGTTAAAAAGTAAGATTGAGCAGGTAGATCATGTAAAGGATGTCCTTTGGTATGATTCAATCTCAGATATTTCTGTACCAAAGAGCATGCTTCCAAAAGAGATCTATGAAGTGTTTAATTCAGACAAAGGAACGATGATGGCGATTTTCTTTGATGATACAACTTCTGCGGATGAGATATTGGATGCGGTAAAGGAGATTCGGCATCTTTCAGGAAAGCAATGTTTCTTAAGCGGTATGTCCGCAGTAGTGGAAGATACAAAAGAGTTGTCTGAAAAAGAGACACCAATCTATGTGTTGATCGCGGTACTGTTATCTACATTGGTTTTGGCAGTGACGATGGAATCTGCGTTTGTGCCGATTTTATTTTTGCTCAGTATCGGAATGGCGATCGTCTATAATTTGGGAAGCAACATTTTCCTCGGCGAGATTTCTTATGTAACAAAGGCGCTCTCGGCGGTACTTCAACTTGGAGTGACGATGGACTATTCCATTTTCTTGATGCACAGCTATCAGGAACAGCAGGTGCGCTATGACGGAGATAAGAAGCGCGCTATGGCGCATGCCATTTCTCAGACATTTTCCTCGGTGGTGGGAAGTTCGATTACGACAGTTGCAGGTTTTATCGCTTTGTGCTTTATGAGTTTCACGCTTGGAAAAGATATCGGTATTGTAATGGCGAAGGGTGTAATCTTCGGAGTGATCGCATGTGTAACCATTTTACCTTCTATGATCCTGTGCTGTGATAAATGGATTGAAAAGACAAAACATAAACCGCTGCTTCCGGATATTGGAAGAATTTCCGATAAAGTGACAAAGAAATATGGATGGTACGTTGCCATCTTTCTGATTCTTATGGTTCCGGCAATCTACGGGAACAATCACGTAGATGTGTATTACAACTTAGATGCAACACTTCCGAAAGAACTGCCGAGCATTATTGCAAATGAAAAGCTAAAAGACGATTATGATATGAATACCACACATATGCTTTTAGTTGACCGCTCTATTTCCGCCAAAGATACAGGCGAGATGTTGAAGAAGATTGAAGAGGTAGACGGGGTGAAATGGGCGCTCGGTCTTGATAAATTAATTGGTCCGGGAGTGCCGAAAAGTATGATTCCGGATTCTGTGACGGAAATGCTTCAAAGCGACCGGTATCAAATGATTTTAATTAACTCTACTTATAAGGTGGCGTCAGATAAGGTTAATCGGCAGGTGGGTGAAATCAATAAGATTTTGGACCGGTATGATAAAGGTGCCATGCTAGTAGGAGAGGCTCCACTTACGAAAGACTTAATCAGTATTACAGATAAAGACTTTAAGACGGTCAGCGCAGTATCCATCGGTATTATTTTCCTTATTATATTGATTCTCTTTAAATCACCGACCATACCGATCATTTTAGTAGGAGTGATTGAATTCGCTATTTTTGTAAATATGGGAATTCCGTATTATACAGGTTCCACATTACCATTCGTAGCGTCTATTGTAATCGGAACGATTCAGCTAGGGGCAACCGTTGACTATGCGATACTGATGACAACAAGATATAAGCGAGAGAGAAATCATGGCGCCGGAAAGTATGATGCAATTACAACAGCGCATAAGGCGTCGGCACAGTCTATTATTGTAAGTGCATTTAGTTTCTTTGGAGCGACCATCGGTGTCGGACTTTATTCCGATATTGATATGATTAGTTCCTTGTGCATTTTAATGGCAAGAGGTGCATTGATCAGTATGCTGGTTGTTGTGTTTATTCTCCCGTCTATGTTTATGGTATTTGATAAAGTAATAGTAAAAACAAGTAAAAATTTCCTGCCACAGAAGGCAGAGACAAAATAGGAGGCGTTGAAATCATGAAGAATAGAAAAGTAAGACAAATGTTGGCAAGTTCTATGGTGGTAGTTGTAGGGGCAGGACTTATCGGAACCTGTGCATATGAGGATTCTATAAAAGCACACGCGCAAGAAGTGAATGTGCAGAAACTTGAAGAGACAGCGCAGCAGGCGCTTGGGGACAGTACCGTAGAGGAAGACGGAAATCTTTATAAAGATGAGTCCGTGTATGTGAAAGCAGATGCGTCCGGTAAAGTAAATGAAACAACGGTTACAGAGTGGTTGAAAAATCCTAATAACGGAAAGACAGAGGATGTGACCGAACTTCAAAATGTGGAAAATGTGAAAGGTGACGAGACCTATACAACAGGAAGTGAAGGAAGTGTAAGCTGGAAGTCAGAAGGAAAGGATATTTATTATCAAGGAACAACAGATAAAGAACTTCCGGTGGATGTAGATATTTCTTATACTTTGGATGGGAAAGAAGTAGATGCAAAAGACTTAAAGGGCAAGGACGGGAAATTGGAAATGAAGGTGCAATATACAAACAAGTCCAAGGAAACCGTTGATGTGTCCGGAGAGTCTGTGGAAATGTATACGCCATTTGCCATGGTAACAGCCATGATGCTTCCAAGTGACGAGTATACCAATGTGATGATCGATCATGGTAAAATTGTATCAGACGGAGACAAAAATATCGTAGTAGGCTTAGGTTTTCCGGGACTGGAAGAAAATCTAAATCTGGAAAGCAAGGATATTGACATTGATATTCCAGATAACTTCACTATTACAGCAGATGTGAAAAACGCTTCTGTAGGTCCGACGATGACGGTGGCTTCTTCCGATGTGTTAGAGCAGTTTGGTCTTGATGAGATTGACAGCTTTGATGATCTGACAGATTCGGTGGGTGAATTGGAAAATGCAGCGCAGCAGCTGACAGATGGTTCCGCAAAAGCAGCAGACGGAAGCAGCGCCCTTGCAGATGGTTCCAATACGCTGGCAACCGGCGCCGGAACACTGGCAGATGGAACAAGCGCTTTGGCAACCGGCGTGAAAACATTGGCAGACGGTGTGAATACATTGAACAGTAAAAGTGGTGATCTGACGGAAGGCGTCAGCGATCTGGCTTCCGGTGTGAATGATTATACCGGAGGTGTCAGCAATCTTGCGGATGGCAGCAGTAAAGTGTCTGCCGGAGCGGAAAGTTTGAAAAATGGTCTTGCGACCGCACAGACGGGAATCGAAGGACTGGCAGCAGGCGTTGGTACTTTAAGAGGCGGATTCGAGGGGGATGGTACAAAGAATAATCCCGGTGCAAATAATCTGGCAAATGGTACCGTTCAGGCAATTGGAGCAACCTCAACTGCCATTGATAATCTCGCAGCATTGATAAAAGATATGGCAGGAAATCAAGGAACGGTGCAGGCACAAGCAACTATAAATGGAAAAGATCAGGCAGTGGAGGCTGCGGTGAATCAACTGGTCAGTGCCGGAATCGTAACGGAAGAGAATAAAGAGTCCTGTGCTGCTGCTATTCGCACAGCCGTGGATGATCACATCAGCGCAGAGGAAAAAGTTACATCTGAGAAAGCCAGTGCAGATCCAACGGAGGCAATCAAAGCGGCGAAGACCGCGGTAGGTACAGCAAGTACTTATGCAGCAGGGCTTCAAACAAATGTAGGAGCGCTTTATGAAGGTACGAAAACAGTACAAAGCGGAGTCGAAGATTTGAAAAAAGGAAACAGCCGGCTGGCAGCCGGAGCGAAAGATCTGGCAGATGGTACTTCTGCATTGGCATCGGGAGCGTCCACACTGAATGACAAGAGTGGTCTTTTAGTTGCAGGCACATCAAAATTGAAAGAAGGCGGAAATCAGCTGGCGGCAGGCGTCGGTCAGTTGGCAGCCGGAGCTTCAGTAGCAGTAACCGGAGCCGGTGAAGTTGCAAAAGGAGCCGGAGCATTAAAGACCGGAGCAGATACTCTTGCAGATGGAGCAGGTACATTGGCAGATGGAAACAAGACACTTGCAGATGGAATGGCAGAATTTAAAACTTCAGGTATTGATAAGATTGCAGACGTATTCGGCGGAGATATAGAGAATGTAACTTCCAGAATCGACGCCATGATGACGCTTGGAAGAAATTACAAATCATTTGCCGGAATTAAAGAAGATATGGCAGGAAGTACGAAGTTTATCATTGAGACAGAAGGTGTGGATTAATTTCCATATTATAATGTAGAAAATTAAAGATGAAAAGGCAGAAATATTTCTCTAATTGTGAGAGAAATGTTTCTGCCTTTTCTTACGCTTTACAAACCATGACAGACTATCTATAATGGAGATATTACAGTGAAAAAGGAGATAGAAACATGAGTGATAAAGTATTGGCAAAAGTAGCAGGAAGAGAGATTACAGAGGCAGAGTTTCATGCGTATTTGCAGGGGATTCCAAGAGAACAGCAGGCATATGCGATGAATCCACAGTACCGCGATCAGTATTTGGACCAGTTGATCGCACTTCATATGTTTGCACAGCTTGGAGAAGATGAAAAGCTTGACGAGAGCGAAGAGTATACAAAAATATTAGAAAGCGCTAAGAGAGATATTCTTGCACAGCTTGCAATGCGCGATACGCTTAAGAAAGTACAAGTATCAGAAGAAGAGTTAAAAGATTATTATGAAGCAAATCAGAAGAAATTCGAAAAGGGAGCAACAGTATCTGCAAAACATATTTTGGTAGAGCAGGAAGAACAGTGTAAAGATATTCTTGCACAGATTGAAAGCGGAGCTAAAACATTTGAAGATGCTGCACAGGAATTCTCTACCTGCCCATCCAAAGCAAAAGGCGGAGATCTGGGAGAGTTCGGAAGAGGACAGATGGTAAAGGAATTTGAAGATGCTGCATTTGATGCCGAGATTGGGAAGGTAGTAGGACCTGTGAAGACACAGTTTGGTCACCACCTGATCAAAGTTGAGAAGAAAAATGAATCATCCACGGCATCCTTTGATGAAGTAAGAGGTCAGATTTACCAGCAGTTAATGGCAGAAAAACAGAACGATGCTTATACCACAAAGGTAAATGAATTAAAAGAAAAATATCTGGAGAAATAAAAGAAGTAAGGGATGAAAGATCATGAGTCAGGTAGCTTACAAAGATAGACTCGGAACAGATTGCAGTAAGTGGGATGGATGTGAAGAAAAATTCGGAGATAAGAATCTACTTCCCCTCTGGGTTGCGGATATGGATTTTGAAGCACCGTCCTGTGTAAAAGAAGCTTTAAGAAAATATGTGGATTTTGGCGTATTTGGTTATTATCGTGTGCCGGACAGTTATTATGAAGCGTTTATAAGCTGGGAAAAGACCTATCATTCTTATGAAGTGAAAAAAGAATGGATACGGTTTGCACCGGGGGTTGTTCCGGCATTTAACTGGCTGATCCACATGCTGACAGAAGAAGGAGACGGTGTACTTATTACGCCTCCGGTTTATTATCCGTTTAAAGATGCAATTGTCAATAATAATCGTATGGTGATAGAGAGTCCGCTTGTGCGTCTGGAAGATCACTATGAACTGGATTATGAAGACTTCGAACAGAAGATCAAAGAACAGAATGTGAAACTGTTTATCTTCTGTACTCCGCACAATCCGGTTGGGCGAGTGTGGAAGCGGGACGAAATCGTAAAGGTTCTTGATATCTGTAAGAAATACGGTGTCTATGTCATTGCAGATGAGATTCATCAAGATATTATCATGGATGGGTATCAGAAAGTGACCGCAGCAACGACCGGTGATTATGATGAGATCATGGTGACTCTTACTGCTGCTACAAAGACATTTAATCTGGCGGGATGCCAGAATTCCATCGTGGTGATTCCAGATGAAACCTTAAGAAAAAGGTATGATGATTATTTGACGAAACTTCGTATTACAGGAGGAAATGCCTTCGGGTATATAGCAGTTCAAAGTGCTTATGAAGGCGGTCGTGCATGGCTTGACGAGGTGCTGAATATCATTGAAGAGAATTATCAGCTTATGAAATCCATTTTAGAAGAAAAGCTTCCCAAAGTATGGATTCCCAAATTAGAAGGGACCTATCTTATGTGGATCGATCTCGGAGCATATGTAAGTGCACAGGAGATAGAAACTGTCATCCAGAAACAATGTGGGCTTGCAGTGGATTATGGCTCATGGTTTGGCGGAGAAGCGTATGGAACTTTCATTCGGGTGAATCTGGCAACCGAAAAAGAAAATATTAGGTTAGCAGCGGAGAAGATCGTGGAAGTGTTGGAAGCCAAATAAGGCGAACCAAGATATAATTTGAAATTGATGAAGAAAGAAACGGAGGAAAAAGAGGCAAGATAAAGCCTCTTTTTTTGTATAGTTATATAGTTATAAATTTAGAAAGAAATACTATCCAGTAACATTGAAAGAAATTAAATCGTAAAGTATACTTAATGTATGGTTGGTATGCCGATGGGATAAAGAAAAAGCGGAAGGAGGATTGCATATGCTGAATAAAACATATTTAACAAATTCTGTTGTAAAGAAGCTTTCAGAAGGGGCAGAACTAGGCTGGGTGAATCCAAAGCGTCTCTTGTGGGAGGAAGCAAAAGGAGAGCTTGAAGTTTCTGTCAAGGATATCGACGAAGCGGAAGAACGGTTGAAACGCTTTGCACCATTTATCAGAAAATGTTTCCCTGAAACAGAAGACCTCTGTGGAATTATCGAATCTCCTTTGACGCCGATACCGGAAATGAAACACTTTTTGAATGATACATACGGAGAAAGAATAGAGGGAAATCTGCTTCTTAAACAGGACAGTCATCTAGCGGTTGCGGGTTCTGTGAAAGCGAGAGGCGGAATCTACGAGGTGCTAAAGCATACCGAGGAACTGGCGTTGCGAGAAGAGTTACTTACAAAAGATGATGACTATGCAAAACTGGCATCGGAAGAATGTCGGGAATTTTTCAGCCAATACACTGTGCAGGTCGGTTCCACTGGAAACTTAGGGCTTAGTATCGGTATCGCAAGCGCGGCAGTTGGCTATCATGCCATTGTGCATATGTCAGCGGATGCAAAGCAGTGGAAGAAAGATTTGCTTCGAAGTCACGGCGTGACCGTAATAGAATATGAAGGGGATTATAGTAAAGCGGTAGAAAACGGACGGAAAGAGTCAGATGCTGATCCAAAAAGCTATTTTGTAGATGATGAAAATTCAAAAGATTTATTTATGGGCTATGCGGTTGCGGCGAGAAGACTGAAAAAGCAGATAGAAGAACGGAAGATCAAAGTGGATGAAGAACATCCTTTATTTGTCTATATTCCGTGTGGTGTGGGAGGAGCGCCGGGAGGAGTTGCATTTGGTTTGAAGACCGTGTGGGGAGATCATGTTCATGTGTTTTTTGTGGAGCCAACGCAAGCTCCGTGTATGGTACTGGGTATGGCGACAGAACTTCATAATCAGATTTGCGTACAAGACGTCGGACTTACAGGTATCACCCACGCAGACGGGCTTGCGGTAGGACGACCTTCCGGCTTTGTAGGCAAAGTTATGGAACCAATATTGAGCGGCGAATTTACAGTAGAAGATAAGTGGCTGTATGAATATATGCGGGCGCTTCTTGATACGGAACATATTTTCATAGAGCCAAGCGCATGTGCGGCATTTGCAGGTCCGGTAAACCTGTTGAATTATGAGGAGACGAGAAAATATATTGTGGAAAATCAACTCTGTTATAAGATGAATAAGGCAACACATATTGTGTGGGCGACAGGCGGAAGCCTCGTGCCGGAAGAAGAACGGGAGATATATAGGAAGACATTTTTGGATTAAGTTGAATTTATTGCAGTGAAGTGAAATGTTTGATATTTTTGTATAAAAGGGGAATTTAGATTTACTAGTTCGAATCCAATAAAAATATATGGATAGAAATGTAAACATTATTCTTGAGCCAAATGGAAAAAAGATAGTCCTTATTAATGATATTCGGTTTAAGTGTAAAAAGAAGGAAGACTGGAAAGAGGTTGAGGAATATCTTAAGGAATATATTGGTGAGTTTTATGAAATAGAGGAAACTTCTGACAAGGTATTTATTTCCAGTAATTTTCCGGATGAATATGTAAGCTCTGAAAGCAGACTTGCTTTAAAAGGCGCGGTGGCAAAAGCGAAAGCCAATGCAGTACAAGGGATTCCGGAATTAATTCGAATCGCTACAAACAAAGAATACTCTGAGAATACAAAACAAAAACATAATAAAGATGCCAAATATGGTTGGTATCGGTATGATGTAAGGTTTGCGCTTCCAGTATATGATGATAAAAGTAATGAGATATGTCGGTATAATATCTTTTTTGCAAGAATGTTAGTACGCCATGATAAAGATGGTAAGAAATATTTATATGATTTACTGGCAGTAAAAAAAGAGACGAGCAGCCCGCTTGAGTAAAAACTGTACGGTGAAAACCCATCTCTTTATGTAAATAATTTTATAATCCATTGGAGTGTTTGTCAATAGAAAAATAGTTATTAAGGAGAGTTCACTATGGCAGAGAAAACAGTAACTTTATATACCCGTCAAAATGATAAAACCTTGCGTCAGCTTAAGCGTGACGGCCGCATTATCAATCACCGCGCTTATGTGGAGATGCATTTCGGAGACATTGCGCCGCTCTTTATGGAGAGCTACGATTGGTTTACGAAAGAGGCGGCAAAGCGTGTGCCAAAGCCTGAGGATGTCCATGCTCCGATTTGGTGCTCTATAAGCCCGGATAATTGTTTGAAGCCGATTGAAGGAACGGTAGTCTATGTATTGGAAGTGCCGGAAGATAAGGTTATGTATTTTGATGATGTGAAATGGGATTATGTGTTGAACCGCATATATCTTCCCGATGATGAGGAGGATGAGAAGGCGTACAAACAGCATTTGAAAGACATCGGAGTTTCCAATGGATTTGAGTTTTTTCAAGGACGATATAAAGGAATGTATCCGGAGGAGGAAGCAAGAATCCGAGAAAGCTGGAAACGCGCCTTTCGCATTGATAAATGGACTATCTTCAATGTGTGCGGAAATATCTGGGAAATAAAAAGAGAATGGGTGAAAAGAATCATTAAGCCGGGAGAAGAAGTAAAATAAAGAGAAATATAAAATATCCGCCATTAGAATGAATCTGATGGCGGATTGTTACTATATTTTTACTCCGTAAAGCACTTTCAAAAGATGATTAGAAATGAAAGGCTGTCGAGTGTTTGGAACTCGTTTTTTCGGCAGAGTGATCTTTGGAAGATGAATATTTGCCAATTGATTGGTAAAAGTAGTAAGCTGCGGAATAGAAAATGCGAAGCTCAAGAAAATACAAGCTGTGAGCAATAACAGAGATTCCGCAATTGTATTTACATTTTGAAGCCAATCTGTTGCACTTTTTATGTAAGAATACAAAAGACCGTGGAATAGGTAAATTGCCATCGTGCGTTCACCTAAGTAAGAAAAAGAGGCTTTCTTTTCGGGAACTAAGCATATCAGTGCATAGGTAAGTAAGAATCCAACACCGTAGCAAAGGAGACGAATCAGCATTCCCTCCGTAATTGTCTGACCGAGAAAATCGTAGTTGTATCTTCCGTAAAATATTTTTACCGAACAGGAACGAAGAGCCGGCGCCAGTGCCAGAAATGCCGTGAAAGCGGCAAAGGCAATGGCGGCAAAGGTCTTTTTCGCAGGAGTGCGAAGTTTAGAAACGAGCGCTCGGTCAAAATTCATTCCTGCAAGGAAGAATGGGTAAAAGACAAGAACTCTTGGAATACTCAGGAAATTATTTGGCATATTAGAGCATCCGATCAGAAGTCCGGCGGCAATGGATACCAACATATAATGCGGAATCCGTTTGACATAAGGCGTAATTACGCGCCAGATAAAGAGCGCCATAATGTACCAAAGCGAAAACTTCGGACGCAGCAAATACAAGCCGGTATCTTTGTGAAGAAGTCCGGTATACATAAAATAGTAAAAAAGTTCATAGATTACGTAAGGTACAGCAAGCTTACGAACAAGTGTTCCAAATGAAAGTTCTCGTTTGGAAAAATAGCCGGAGATAAAAATAAATGCCGGCATATGGAACGAGAAGATCAACCATTTGAGTGTGTAAAGCAGTGTATTGTTTTTATAAGCAGGTTCTATAAAATGTCCGATAACTACAAGGATAATTAACAATGCTTTGTAGTTATCAAATAAATAGTCTCGTTGTTTTGTCTGGTTTGACATGATAAATCCTCTTTCTTTCTAACAAAACAGAATCTTTTAACGCCATACATTCTACGCTTTTCTTTATTTTGGTACAAGATTCAAATTCACCAAAAATGTAACACTTTTTTAATATTTATTTAAACATAATTAACATTTCTCGAAGAAATAGAAGAACTTCGAAATATGACTGGAAAAATAGACTTTTTTTATATATAATGAATGGGCAGGTAATAGGTAATAAAAACCAATGAAAAGGAGACAAATTCAATGGAAATGTTATCAATTGAGAGAGAACTGAAAGAAAACTCATATCCGGGACGCGGAATCATTATAGGCAGGAGTGCAGACGGAAGTAAGGCTGTAACTGCTTATTTTATTATGGGAAGAAGCGAAAACAGCCGTAACCGTGTCTTTGTAGAAGAGGGAGAAGGAATTCGTACGCAGGCATTTGATCCTGCAAAACTGACAGATCCAAGCCTGATCATTTACGCACCGGTGCGTGTGCTTGGCAACAAGACAATTGTGACAAACGGAGACCAGACTGATACAATCTATGAAGGTATGGATAAGCAGATGACATTCGAGCAGTCATTAAGAAGCAGAAAGTTTGAGCCGGATGAGCCGAACTATACACCGAGAATCTCTGGTATCATGCACATTGAAAATGGAACTTATAATTATGCAATGTCAATCTTAAAGAGCAACAATGGCAATCCGGACAGCTGCCACAGATATACATTTGCATATGAGAATCCGGCAGCAGGTGAAGGACATTTTATCCACACATACAAATGTGACGGTAACCCGCTTCCGAGTTTCGAAGGAGAACCGAAACTGATCGCAATTCCGAATGATATGGATGAATTTGTGTCTATATTGTGGAATAGTTTGAATGAAGATAACAAGGTGTCTCTTTTCGTGCGTTATATCGATATTGCAAGCGGCGCTTACGAGACAAAGATCGTGAATAAGAACAAATAGAAGCAGATCAAAACAAATTAAAATCATTAAGGAGCATGGAGCATGAAAGAATTAGAGTTAAAGTATGGTTGTAACCCGAATCAGAAACCATCCAGAATCTATATGGAGACAGGAGAGGAACTTCCTATTAAAGTGTTAAACGGAAGACCAGGATATATTAATTTCCTTGATGCATTTAATGGCTGGCAGTTGGTAAGCGAGCTTAAGAAAGCGACCGGACTTCCGGCGGCTACATCTTTTAAACATGTATCTCCGGCAGGAGCAGCAGTTGGACTTCCGTTAGACGAGACATTAGCGAAGATCTACTGGGTAGACGATCTTGGAGAGCTGTCACCGCTTGCAAGTGCTTATGCAAGAGCGAGAGGAGCAGACAGAATGTCATCCTTTGGTGATTTCATTTCTTTATCTGATGTGTGTGACAAAGATACTGCAAGATTGATCAAAAGAGAAGTTTCTGATGGTGTTATTGCGCCGGGATATGAGCCGGAAGCATTGGAAATCTTAAAGGCAAAGAAAAACGGAAATTATAATGTGATCGAGATTGATCCGAATTATGTTCCAAGAAAGTTGGAGAGAAAAGAAGTATTTGGTATTACTTTTGAACAGGGAAGAAATGAATTGAAGATTGATGAAGAGTTCTTTGCAAATATTGTGACAGAGAACAAAGAGCTGACAGAGCAGGCAAAGATCGATCTTGCAATTTCCATGATCACGCTAAAATATACACAGTCCAATTCGGTATGCTTTGTCAAAGACGGACAGGCAATCGGAATCGGTGCAGGGCAGCAGTCCAGAATCCACTGCACACGTTTGGCAGGTACTAAGGCAGACAATTGGTGGTTGAGACAGTCTCCGCAGGTTATGAATCTTCCATTTGTAGATGGAATTCGTCGTGCAGACAGAGACAATGCAATTGATCTCTATATCGGAGACGACTATATGGATGTTCTTGCAGACGGCGCATGGGAAAATATTTTCAAAGAGAAACCGGAAGTATTTACAAGAGAAGCAAAAAGAGAGTGGCTTGATAAATTAACAGATGTAAGTCTTGGCTCAGATGCCTTCTTCCCATTTGGTGATAATATTGAACGCGCTCATAGAAGCGGCGTGAAATATGTAGCTCAGCCGGGCGGTTCTGTAAGAGATGATAATGTTATTGAAACATGTAATAAATATGATATGGTAATGTCCTTTACAGGACTTCGTTTATTCCATCATTAATCGAAATGAGGGCGGAGGTTTTCTACAAAAAACCTCCGTCCTTATGTTATTTTCCACTATTTGCATGATTCGTGTTATCCCTTGTTTTTTCTATCTTTGGATGGTATGATGAACAAGGTGAGTAAAAAATAAAAAGAGATTTTATGATTATAAAAAGGAGAAGTAAAGTATGAAACAATATGATGTTATTATCATCGGAGCCGGTCCATCCGGTATTTTCTGTGCGTATGAATTGATCAGACAGAAACCGGATATGAAAGTTCTGATGATCGAAAAAGGACGTTCTATTGAAAAACGTCAGTGTCCGAAGAGAAAGACAAAGGTATGTGTAGGATGTCAGCCATGTTCTATTACGACAGGATTTGCAGGAGCAGGAGCGTTTTCAGATGGAAAATTATCTCTGTCCCCTGACGTGGGAGGAACATTGCCGGAGATTCTCGGTTATGAGAAGGCGACAGAGCTTATCAATGAGGCGGACAGCATTTATCTGAAATTCGGCGCTGATGAGAAAGTATACGGTATTGAGGACACTGCTGCCATTGAAAATATACGAACAAAGGCAATCCGTGCAAATCTGAAGCTTATTGAGTGTCCGATCCGACATCTCGGAACAGAAGAAGGATATAAAATTTATACAAGACTTCAAGAGCATTTGATTGCAAATGGCGTAGAGATTAAATTTATGACGATGGTAAAAAATATCATCATTGAAGATGGTGTGGCAAAAGGTGTTGTCACAGATAGCGGAGAAGAATTCTACGCACCGGAAATTGTAGCCGGTATCGGACGAGAAGGTTCTGAGTGGTTTTCTCATATTTGTAAGGAACACGATATTGAGACGAAAAACGGAACTGTCGATGTGGGTGTGCGTGTAGAAGTTCGAGACGAGATCATGAAAGAGTTAAATGAGAAGCTTTATGAAGCAAAGCTTGTCTACTACACGCCGACCTTTGACGACAAGGTGCGCGTATTCTGTACGAACCCATCCGGAGAAGTGGCTACAGAGTATTACGACGACGGTCTTGCGGTGGTAAATGGTCATGCGTACAAGTCCAAGGATATGAAGACGAAAAACACCAACTTTGCGCTCTTAGTATCAAAGAACTTTACTGAACCATTTAAGTCTCCGATCGAGTATGGAAAACATATTGCACAGCTTGGAAATATGCTTTGCGACGGAAAGATTCTATTACAACGATACGGGGATTTCCGCAGAGGAAGACGTACGACAGAAGAGCGTCTTATGAGAAATAATATTACTCCGACTTTAAAAGATGCGGTTCCGGGGGATCTGTCACTTGTGTTCCCCCATCGTATTATGGTAGCGATTGATGAAATGATTCAAGCGCTTGACAAGGTAACGCCGGGAATTGCCTCTGATGAGACACTGCTCTACGGTGTGGAGGTTAAATTCTATTCTAATAAAGTTGTAGTAAATAAAGAATTCGAGACAAGTATCAAAGGTCTTCGCACGATGGGTGACGGAGCGTCTATCACACGTGGTCTTCAGCAGGCGTCTGCCAATGGTCTGTGTGTGGCAAGATGTATTTTAGATAAGAAATAGATTTCTTCGATATTGTTATACACAATATTTGGGTTGACAGTATCATAGGAAATAGATACTATAAAAATGAATATTGGTTTCAGTTTGCGCTGAATGAAAAGGGAATGCGGTGAGAATCCGCAACAGCTCACTCTACTGTAATGGAGGACGAAAGCCAGAGACCACTGCCGGAAAATGATTCGGTGGGAAGGCGGCAAGTAGGTATGATTCCTGAGTCAGGAGACCTGCCAATAGGATAAGAGGTAAAATCTTTCGGTGAGGATAAGATGGTACACAAGGATAATATAATGTTTCGATCGATAGATGGAAGCTTATTTGTGTATGAAGGACAGCCGAAGCGCTGTCCTTTTTGTACGTTATTACTCTCCAAAAGTAGAAAAGGAGAAAGCAATGAAAAAGAAAAAAACTGTGAAAACAAGAATTTTAAGCCTGTTTCTCATTCTTCTGCTTCTTACGGGAAGCGTGTCCGGCGTGCACGCACAGGAAGAGGCGGATATGGGAGCGGCAGGAAACGAGACGACAAAAGAACAGATTGTAGAGTCTGGAGATAGTTCGGGTTCCGGTGAGCAAGGAAGTGTTCCGGAAAGCACAGAATCAACAGACGGTTCCGCAGATGTGAAGAAAGACGAAGAGACCTCTTCTGATAGAAATGTGTCTGCTCCGTCTGCTGTAAAAAAAGAAGCGAAGGCGAAAGCTGCAAGTGATGAGGATAAAACGGAAGCAGCGAGTGCAGGGGAAGCTGAGAAAAACAAAGCGAAGACAGGTGTTGGACTCACAGCAACACTTCGCGTAGATGGTTATGGAAAAAGTGTGTTGTATCCGACGAATGTTACGTTGCCGGACACATATCAAACGTTAGAGTCTTATGGTCTTGGTAAGGTAAAAGACCCTGGGTATTATACACCGCTACATATGTTGGCAGAGTATTGTAAGCAACAAGGAATGGATCCAGCGCAGCAGATTATTGTAACGGAAGAGGGAAATGTTAATAATTTCCTTGGTGCAACTTCGGAAGGCGCCTATATGATGTTTTCGGTTAATAATGGTTGTCCGATTGATCCAAGTACTGGATGGGGATATTTGCAGGGAACCTATCCATTGCAGTCAGGAGATCAGGTGGTTCTCTATAGCTGGCATCATTATAATTCCGTATATGCTTATTTTACAGAGGAAAATCTTAATGCAAGCACCGGTCAGACATTTATAGTTACATTAAAGTCTAATGATGGAATGGGGTCTAGTGAAACGTTCTGTGAAGGCGCCGACATTTTAGTCCAAGATATAAATGGTAACACTTTAGAATCCGGCGATTACGAAGTTAAAGGTAAGACAGACAGTAAAGGTCAGGCGGCTGTTACAATCAATAAAGCAGGAACATACTTGCTGACAGCAGAAAAAAAGACGGACGGTACACAGCATGACTTAAACCGTCCGTATGCAAAAGTAATAGTGAGCGAGGTACAGGCTTTGACGGATGAAGAAGCGGTACAATCAGATAAGGATGAGCTTCTTATTGTGGGCGCAGATAGTGTCAAAGAGAACTTAGTGCTTCCGACAGAGGGAAAAAACGGAACAAGCATTACATGGGAGAGCTCAGATGAGAATTGCGTTAAGAAAGATGGAACTGTAAAGCGTCCGGTTGGAGCAGACAAAAAGGTGACTTTGATTGCTACGATCAACAGGGGAAAAGTATCAGATACGAAAGAGTTTTCAATAACAGTTGTAGGGAAAGCCCTTTTTAAAGAGTTAAAAGTGGATCACGGAACATTGGTCTATGATAAGAGCATTGATTCCTACACCATTTATGTCAAAGAGGAAGTAGATAAACTTACGATTAGTGGAATTGCAGGCGAAGAAGAATCAGATGTTGCATTCCTAAATGTTATAAGACGTGAAAAATCCGGAAAAGAAGGTAATAAATATGTTTTCCCATCGAATAATGGAACCTTTTCGGTTGAAACGTGGTTAAAAAGTGAAAGCGGAGAGGAGTTAACGCCGCAAAATGTAACGCTGAATACCATGGAAAATGTACAGGGTACCGTCACAATCCATGTCAAGCGCGGCACCGCCGGCACTCCGCTTCCGGATCTTCCGGACATCACCTGGGGACAGCACCTTGGCGATAAGAATAACAATGCGGTAGTGGATTCTAAAGCACCGACAAATAAGACAGAGCTTCTATGGGAAAGTTTTTCTAACGCACCGGATAGTTGGGGGAGTGTGTATGCAGGGACTCCGATTCTTGTAAATAACCACATTTATGCAGTCCGAAACCATAAGATTGAGATGTTGGATGCAAAGACAGGAAAAGTAAAAGCGTCCACGAAGCTACATTCTCAGATTGGTTATTACAGTAATATTATTTATGGCGGTGGAATGATTTTTGTTCCTCTTGGGAATGGAGACGTACAATGCTTCAATGCAGCAACGCTCAAATCTATGTACCTAATAGAAAATCCGGCATCATTAGGAAGTTATTGGGGTGTATACGGAGCAATGCACTATGATAATGGGAAATTATATATCGGGTATTCGAATCAGGGTGATTACGGTGGATATGCGGTTTATGACACATTAGATCCAAATATAGATGATGAATACGAAGTGGTTAAGCCTCTTTGGATGACAAGAGAAAAGGATCAAAGCTATTATGGTTCCGGAGCGGTGACAATCAAAGATATGGTTGTGATTGGCGGAGATGGAGGAATTGTATCGGTAAGAAATGCAAAGACCGGAGAAGAACTTTCAAAGTGCCAGTTATCAGGAAAGATTAGATGTCCATTAGTATATGCGGACGGATATATTTGGACAACAACGCAGGGCAAGAAGATATATAAGTTGTTATTATCAGAAAGTGGAAAGATTACTGTTGCAGAAGAGGCAGATTTACCCAATATCAGCAATGCGTCTCCTGTAGTTACAGGAGGAAAAGTATACATTACCGGCGGCGTCTGGGGAGCAGGTTTCTTGGCAGTTTACGATATGAATCTAACGCTTTTGGCACAGGAGAAAGGAGAAAATCCATTTAATACTCCAACGGTAACAACAGCCTATGATAATGTTTTTGTCTACTTTACAGAAAATGGTCCGGAAGGAAGTCTTTATATGGCTGAAGTGACAGCGAACAATAAAATTACGTTGACAAAGATTTATACACCGGAACATCCGCAATATTCCATGAGTAAAGTTATCGTTGGTTCTGACGGAACAATTTACTATGCGAACGATTCCGGCTATCTCTTTGCAATTCGCGGTGAATTTGGCGAAGTGCCGGAAAAACCGGATGGCGGAACAGACCCGGATGGTGGCGACGGTGGCAAGGATGACGGAGCGGATGATAAGGATGATGGTAACAATGATGGCAGTGCAAATGACAACACTGCAGGAGCAACCCCGTCTCTGAAACCGGATAAAAAGCCGACCGCAACAGTGAGCGCACAAAGTTTTGCACCAAGAAAACGAACCGTGAAGGTGAATGCAGCCACTAAGAATAACGTATCTTCCGAGAGTAATATTGTAAAGGCGATTCAGCAGAGTTATGATAAGAAGGAAAAGAGTCTGACGATCAAAAATCCACCGGAAGTCGTTGGAGCAGAGGTATTCAAACAGCTTGCCCAATATCCGGAATTTCGTCTTGTTTTCGATTGTGGAACTTATACGTTGAGTATGAAGGGATCTGATGTTACGAATGTAAATGCAACCCTTACGACAAAGCTTTTAGAACTTGAGAACACTCTGTCTAAGGAAGAAGCGGAGAAATACGGGAATTATCAACAGTTGGTTTATGCACAGGCAGGTCCGCTTCCGGCAAAGATTACCGTTGTGTATAAATTGGGAGAGCAGTTCGAACAGTCGGAGGCTTTGTATCTCTATGATTTATTAGGAAATACAGAAGCACAGGAAGTGATTTTGCAGGAATCATATGGTATGTTCGTGTTGGAAAATGGTGGAGAATTTATTTTGTCTGATCAAAAAATAGAAGAAGCGAAACAGGCTGAGGTAATGGAAATATCAGAAGAGATCAAGCCAGTGGAGGAGAAAACTACAAGTATTCCAGTTTGGGTATATTTATTGATCGGACTTGGAGCAGGCGCTCTTATCAGTGGATTGATCACAGTGAAAGTAATGAGTACAAGAAAGAGGAATAATACATGGGAAGAATAAGAAGCAGCATTGTTGCAATCATATGCGTTCTTGTGTTTTCGTTGACAGCTTGCGGAAGTGATACATCATCCTCTGCGGGAGGCGTAAGCAAATCCAAAGAGACGCAAAGTACAGATGAAAATACAAAATCAAATAAGAAAGAAGATTCTAAAGCGCAGGAAGAGATTCCTGCCGATCTTCTTCCGGCGGGAGAAAATGAAGAGACAGAGGAGACTGCTTCCGATCAAATGGAAATCGTAGAAGAAGACGGAACGGTTCATAATTCGAAGACATCGGGAAGTAGTAAGAATAGTTCCGGCAGCAAGAATTCATCGGGAACATCAGGTTCTTCCACCGGCTCCGGCAATTCCGGTTCATCAGGAAGTGGTTCTACGCAGTCCTCAAAAAGAACGATTGAGATTAATTTCAGTATCGATTCCTCAAAGGCGGATGGCTCGGTATCTTATTCCGCTGTTATGACGCTTGACAAAGGAGCTACCGTATACGATGCTCTGGCGGCATCCGGCGTCAGTCATAGTGGAGATAGTTACATAACTGCGATTGGCGGATTAAGTGAGAAACAGTTCGGCGGTCAGAGTGGATGGAAGTATTATGTAAATGGTACAGCGCCGGGTAAAAGCTGTGTCGATTATACACTTCAGGATGGAGATCGTGTGCAATGGGTTTACGTACTGACAGCATATTAAAAGTAATCGTGCCGGTTGTTTTAATTCTGGTACAGATTCCGTTTTTTATAGCATTTGAAATGAAAAAACCAAAACCCAGAGATTTAATGCCGATTGCAGTGTTAAGTGTGATTGGTGCTCTGGGGCGTGCGGTCTTTGCGGTGATTCCAAGCTTTAATCCGAATAGTGCGGTAGTAATTATTGCCGGTATGCAGTTTGGCCCGTTGGCAGGATTTCTGACGGGCTCACTGTCTGCACTGGCAAGCAACATGCTGCTGGGGCAGGGGCCATGGACACTCTGGCAAATGACTGCATGGGGAATGATGGGATGTTTTGCAGGTGTATTTCAGCGCACTGGTATATTTAAGCATCGGGTACTCTTGTATTCGTATGGATTTCTCTCAGGAATATTATTCGGATGGTTTATGAATTTGCAGTATTTGATCGGATATGTGTATCCGCTGACAATGGGAGCGGTCATTGCGTCCTGTGTTGCAAGCATTACCTTTGATCTGGCGCATGGAATTTCAACATTAATCTTTTTATTCATATTAGAAAGACCGTGGGGGAAAAAGCTGAAGCGGTTAAAGGTAAAATATGGAATTTTAGACATAAGGAGGGAATAGAGATGTATGTTCGTCCATTTACATTATTTTCAACAGTGCATCCGGCTCTCCTTCTTTTTTATGCGTTAGGAGCACCGGTGCTTGCCATGTTCGGAAACAATCCGGTGACAATGGGCGTGATGTTTTTGTGCGCGGTGTCTGTGCACTGGTTTTATCTTGGCGGAGCGTCCACGAAGGATGGATTGAAAGGAATTTTATTTGTAGTGATTTTTGTTTCTGTGTTAAATATGCTGTCAAATCCAATGGGGGTTACAGAGCTATTTAAGATCGGAAGTAGATTGTTTACTCTGGAAAGCATGTGCTATGGATTGATGAACGGACTTATGCTGGGAACGGTAATTTTATGGTTCCGATGCTTTACTGCAATTGTGCCCAATGATAAATTTCTGTATTTGTTTGGGCGAAGATTCCAGACAGTGGCACTGCTATTGTCTATGATCCTGAAGCTTTTCCCGGAGACTCGATATAAGATCCGCTGCATCCATGCGGCGCAGATGGTGGAGGATGGAGAGGAGAAACAGTCGCCAAAAGTTCGCTTTTCCAGAAGTATGAGGCAGATGTCGAGCCTTCTTGAGTGGAGTATGGAAGATGGAATAGAGACTGCGGATGCAATGAAAGCGAGAGGATATGGAGAAGGAAGGAGAAGTTCTTACCAGAAGTACCGGTTTTATCATTTTGATATTGCTTTTTTAATAATGATGGTGATTTTATATATAGCAGCTATCTGTGAAGTGGTAGGAACAGGGGAAGCCTTTTCTTATTACCCGACGTTACATTGGACAGTTCGAAAGTGGTATGTAGAAGGAATAGGAGCTATATTGCTTGTTGCATTTTTGCTGCTGCCCATTGGAACAGAAGTATTCCGAAAAGGAGGAAGAACGTCATGAGCGTTATGGATATAAAGGGTTTGACATTTGCATATCCAAATGGAAAAGAAATTCTGCACGGAATTGATCTGGCAATTGGGGAAGGAGAATTTGTTCTTCTATGTGGGCCGTCGGGATGCGGGAAGACAACATTGCTTCGTTGTATGAAAGCAGAGATTGCTCCGATTGGTGAGCGAAAAGGCAGTGTGACCAAGCGTCCTGCGAAGGAAATCGGCTATGTATTTCAAAATCCCGACAATCAGATTGTCACGGATACGGTGCGCCATGAGCTTGCATTTGGACTTGAAAATATAGGTCTTCCGACAGAAGTGATCAGAAGACGGGTGGCGGAGACCGCATTGTTTTTTGGGATTGATGAGTGGATTGATGCATCCGTATATGAAATTAGCGGCGGACAGAAGCAGCTTCTTAATCTGGCATCTGTGATTGCAATGCGACCGAAGCTTTTGCTGCTTGATGAGCCGGTCTCTCAGCTAGACCCGTTGGCACGGAAAAATTTCCTTGATGTGTTGGTGCGCGTGAACCGGGAGCTTGGTATAGCGGTTCTTTTAAGTGAGCATCATTTAGAAGAAATGCTTCCTCTTGCCGATCGTGTGATTTATATGAAAGACGGGAAATTAGAATATGCAGGAGAAGTGAATGGGTATGTAAATTATGTGTTAACAAAAGAGCCGGCGTATTTGAAAGCGCTGCCGGCAGCAGTACGAATCGCATTTTCATTGGGGGGCTCTAACAGAGAATATCCGTTGACTGTGAGGGATGGAAGACAGTATATAGAAGAGTACCTTCTTCAAATGACCGGAGATGCCGAGTCTAAGAATCGATGGGAAAATGTGAAAAAAATCTGCGTAGGGCGTACGTTTGAAAAAACACGTGGAGAAGGAATGGATAGAGAAAATGCATGTCTTCTTGTAGATCATATCTGGTTTCAGTATCAAAAGCAGACACCGTTCATCCTAAAAGGCTTGACGCTTCGAATCGAGAAAGGGGAATTTCATGTAATATTGGGAGGAAATGGAAGCGGGAAAACTACCCTTCTATCCATTCTCGGGAAACGTCAGTATGCTTCCAGAGGGAAGATTCGTCTGGGAAAAGAGAGAAAACGTCCGATCACAGCGCTTCTTCCACAGAATCCGAAAGCAATGTTTTCAAGGGATATGGTAGAAGAGGAATTGAAAGATGCGGGATGTAGTGAAATGTTGGCGCAGTCTTTGAAGCTTGCAGAACTTAAGAATCAGCACCCATATGATCTAAGCGGAGGTGAACAGCAAAGACTAGGACTTGCCATGGTACTTTCCGGTGAACCGGAACTACTGCTTCTTGATGAGCCGACAAAAGGACTGGATGTGGAAGCCAAAAAACAGATCGGAGATTATCTGCGTGATTATGTGGAACAGGGGCATACGGTGTTGTGTGTGACACACGATGTGGAGTTCGCGGCAGTTTATGCGGACGTATGTAGTCTCCTGTTTGAAGGAGAAATTTTGTCCACAGAGCCGGTGCAGACATTTTTTGAAGATAATGCATTCTATACGACGGACTTAAGAAGGCTGATCCGGGGGATGTAGGGCGGGAGAGATAAGAGGAAATCGGAAGATTTCCTCTTATTTTTGTTTGCCCAGCATGGGCAAACTCTAACGGGTGTAAGTCCCGAACATGCCCAGATAGTGGGAAGTGTATAGCTGAACAGCAAGGGTGTTTGTCGTGAGGCAAAATCTGAAAGAAGCTGTAAGCAAACCTCTGGTCTGACGGACAGAAATCACATATAAGGCTAGGTTCTGATAGATAAGCTTGCAAAATAAAGCAAAATCTAATAACTATCACATTTGTAGGAACAGAGTAAATGTGGCAGATATATGGAGGGAAAGAGTTTGCACCTTAACTGGGGAGGTCTCACAGAGGTTTCATTAGCCTAGTAACAACGAACGGTGAGAAGTCAGCAGAGCCCATAGTAGTGAAGAAGTTTCTGTAATGGAAATGGAGCGAAGGGGCGAACAATCAATCAGTTTTAGTAGAGTCTCGATTGCAGAAAAGACAACATCTGCCGTAACCAATCGGGTAAAGGGTGGTCAATTCAAGCGAGACGGAAAGGAACGAACGCATGGACACAAGTAGTCTAATGGAGCAGATATTAAGTAAAGATAATCTTAATACGGCATATCTGCAAGTCGTACGAAACAAAGGTGCAGAGGGAGTGGACGGAATGAAGTACACGGAACTCAAAGAACATCTTGCAAAGAACGGCGAAATTATCAAGGAACAGTTGAGGACAAGAAAATACAAACCTCAACCAGTATACAGAGTGGAGATACCAAAACCAGACGGTGGTGTCAGAAACTTGGGAGTACCAACAGTAACAGACCGATTTGTACAACAAGCCATAGCACAGGTACTAACACCAATCTATGAGAAACAATTCCATGACCATAGTTATGGATTTAGACCAAATAGATGTGCACAGCAGGCAATCATCACAGCGCTTGATATGATGAATGACGGCTACGATTGGATTGTAGACATTGACTTGGAGAAGTTCTTTGACACAGTAAACCATGACAAACTGATGACCTTAATTGGCAAAACAATCAAGGACGGGGATGTAATCTCAATCATCAGAAAGTTTCTTGTAAGTGGAATCATGGTAGACGATGAATACAGGGAATCTGTGATAGGAACACCGCAAGGTGGAAATCTATCGCCACTCCTTGCTAATATCATACTGAACGAACTCGATAAGGAAATGGAACAAAGAGGGCTGAACTTTGTCAGATACGCAGACGACTGTATTATTATGGTTGGAAGTGAAATGTCTGCAAGGCGAGTGATGAGAAATCTCACGAAGTTCATTGAAGAGAAACTGGGGCTCAAAGTAAATATGACAAAGAGTAAGGTGGACAGACCAAGAGGGCTTAAATACCTTGGATTTGGATTTTATTTTGATAGCAGAACACACCAATACAAGGCAAAACCACATGCAAAATCGGTAGCAAGATTTAAGGCAAGAATGAAACAACTTACTTGCAGAAGTTGGGGAGTAAGCAACTCCTACAAGGTACAGAAACTCAACGAACTTATCAGAGGGTGGATTAACTACTTCAAGATAGGAAGTATGAAAACCCTTTGTGCGAAGTTGGACAGTAACATTCGCTATCGGTTGAGAATGTGCATCTGGAAACATTGGAAAACGCCACAAAATAGAGCAAAGAACTTGATGAAACTAGGAATCGAAAAGAACAGAGCCTTTCACGTCGCATACGCAGGATACAGAATAGCGTATGTATGCAATAAAGGAGCTGTAAATGTTGCGATAAGCAACAAGAGACTAACCCAATTTGGATTAGTCTCAATGTTAGATTACTACACCAAAAGGTGTGTTACTTGTTAAGTTGATTGAACCGCCGTATACGGAACCGTACGTACGGTGGTGTGAGAGGTCGAAATTTCTCGCCTAAGAGGAATTTCTCCTACTCGATCTTTTATAGACAATATAAATAAATACCCCATAAATATAGGAATAATCAATTTCATTAAAATGTATAGGAATGTTATGATAGAGCAAGTGAAGAAAATATATTAAAAAATGAGAGTGGATTCTATGCAGTCAGATAAAATTCCTTTTTTGAAGATTAGAGATTTATATAAGCAATTTGGCCATGTGCAGGCACTTCGGGGTGTGAGTGTACAAGCATATGAAGGCGAGGTTCTTGCGATTGTGGGAGACAATGGTGCAGGAAAGTCTACCTTGATTAAGATTCTATCAGGAGTAATCGAACCTGATGAAGGGGAGATTGAGATTGATGGGAAAATCTATAGATCTTTAACGCCGAGAAAGGCAATTAATGCCGGTGTCTCCACGGTTTACCAGGATCTGGCACTTGGCAATACGATGGATGTTGCCTCGAACCTATTTCTTGGAAGTGAGATTACTCATGGTGGTTTTTTAAAGAAGAAAAAGATGAATGAAGAAGCCAGAAAGCTTCTGGATGATCTGGATATTCAGATTCCTGACGTCACTGTTCCGGTAGGAAATTTAAGTGGGGGACAAAGACAAGGGGTAGCTGTAGCCAGATTAGTACATAAAGGCGGGAGACTCCTTATATTTGATGAGCCGACGGCAGCAATGGGTCTTAATGAGTCTTCTGCTGTACTAAAATTGATTAAAAAGCTTGCTGCTGAAGGTTACGCTGTGATTATTATCAGTCATAATCTTCCACAGGTATTTCATATATCAGATAGGATATGCGTAATGCGTCAAGGTAAAGTAATGAGAGAACTTTTGACAGAAGATACAACGATGGATGAAGTGGTGTCTTTGATTACAGGAGCATTATCTGTGGAATAGTGGGGGATTAATATGAACAGGAAAAAAATACAGGAACATTCATATACATTAATTTTACTTGTCGTACTGGTTCTGTTAATTGGGGTAATGGCGACGGTTTCGCCATATTTTTTTACGTGGAAAAATTGTAGAAATATTTTAAATCAATCAGCGATTTATCTGGTGTTGTCAATTGGTATGACATTTGTAATCAGTGCAGGTCAGATTGACTTGTCGGTTGGAGCAACCATCGGTTTTTCTGGCATGATGATGGGATTGCTATATAAAGCGGGGATTCCGGCAATCGGAACGATTATACTGGGCTTAGTCTGTGCAGCTATGATTGGTTGGATAAATGGAGTTGTAATTTCATATGGAAAGATTAACTCTTTTATCGTTACTCTTAGTATGATGACGATTTTAAGAGGGTTGATTTTAATATGGACGAATTCAAACTCTATTTTTGGGTTTGGTCCGGTATTCACATTTATTGGAAGTGGAAAAATAGGTCCGGTAAATATGCCGATTGTAATTTCTCTTGTGATTGCGGCATTAGGCGCAATGATTCTCCATAAGACGAAATTTGGGAGTTACTGTTTATTCATTGGTTCTAATGAAGTTGCAGTTAATCGTTCTGGTGTGAATGTAAGAAAGTATAAAACATTAATTTTTACTTTATGTGGATTTTGTGCAGGAGTCGCAGGTGCGATTGTGACGGCAAGATTGAACTCCGCAGAGCCGTTGGCGGGTCAAGGGTATGAGATGGATGCAATTGCAGCAACCATTCTTGGTGGAACAAGTATGCAGGGCGGAAAGGGTAATGTGGTAGGAACTGTGATTGCCTGCTTTATTTTGAATATTTTGAAAAACGGACTTACTTTGTTGGCGATTTCCTCTCACTATCAGGAAATATTGACAGGAATCATTTTGATCGTATCAGTCCTTATATCCGAAAGTAATCAGCGGAAGAAGAAAGAGGTGTAAAAATATGAAATTATTATCCTTGGGAGCAATTGCAATGGATGTGGTTCTTAACAGTCATGAACTGCCAAAGGATGACGGATTTGCATTGATAAACCATGAGGAGATGCTTCCGGGTGGAAGCGCTTCTAATGTCTCGGTATCAGCAGCACATCTTGGTTTGGATGTATATCAAACCGGAAAGATTGGAGATGACAATATCGGAGACGAATTTAGAAGAACATTAGTTGAAGATGGAGTGGATGATCGGTATGTAGTGACAAAAAAAGGCGGGACAACACTTCATACATATATTTTAACTGCACCGGGTGGGAGACACTGCATTTATGCGAATACGGGAGATACAGTATGTACATTGATGCCGGAGGAGCTGCCGGAAGATATTATGGACGAGATGGATATTTTCTATAATGATATGTTTTCTCCGAAGGCAGCTTTGTGGCTTGCGGAAAAAGCAGTCGAACAGAATAAACCGGTTCTTTATAATATGCAGTGCGTTCCATCCTTTATGGAGTTATGTGGAACAAGCAGAGAAGAAATTGACCAGATGATTCGTACCTGTACAGTGTTTGCCAGTGGACGGGATGGATATTATGAATTGACCGGAGAAAAGGACTACCGAAAAGCAATGCGTATTGTACAGGAGAAGTATCAGGTGAAAGATGGAGTAATCTGTACAGCGGGTTCAGAAGGTTCTGTTTGGTTTGATGGAGAGGAATACAAAGTGCCGGCATATTCGATTGAAGCAGTCGATACAACGGGAGCAGGAGATTGTTTCTTGGGAGGACTTCTGTATGCTTATTTTGTTGAAAAGCAAGATAAAGAATCAGCGCTTGCCTTTGCAAATGCATCAGCAGCAGTAAAATGTCTGCAGTCAGGTCCCAGAAGCCGTGCAAGTGCAGAGGAAATTAATGAATTTAAAGCTTCCAGAAAGTAAGAAGCTTTGAATATAAAAAATACAAAAGGAGGATGATCAATATGAAAAAGAAAATCATCAGCGCATTATTGTGCGTAACAATGGTAGCAACAATGGCAGTAGGATGTGGCACATCAGGAGACGAAAAAAAGGATGATGCGGACAAACAGAAGACAGAACAGGCAAAGGATGACAAAGAAGAAGTTGCTTCTGATACTGTTTTCGGAAAAGCACTTGCACAGGTTGATGAAGATCTGGCACCGCTTCCGGAAAAAGATACAGGAAAGAAGTTGGCAGCTATCGAAAGTACATTGTCTAACTCCTTCTGGGTTACGATGCAGGAAGGTTATGAGGATGCAGCAAAGGAATATGGTGTAACAATTGATGTTCAGGCAACAGACTCTGATACGGATACAGCTGGTCAGCTTGATATTTTAAATAATATGCTTGTAAAAGATTACGAGGCGATTGCTGTTTCTCCTCTGACAGAAGATTGTCTGATTTCCGGAATCGTACAGGCAAATCAAAATGATGTTAAGATCATTACAACGGGTAATGAAGTAAATGAAGAAGCATTGAAAGAAGCCGGTGGAAAGATTGATGCGAAGATTACGGTAGATTTCTATAATCAGGGAGCAATGGGAGCTGAGTACATTATTGATAAGGTTGGAAAAGAAGGAAAAGTTGCAGTTGTCGCAGGTAACGAAGGCGGAACACAGGCTGATGCTCGAAGAGACGGAGCAAAAGAAGCGTTCGAGAAAGCCGGTATGGAAGTTGTTGCTGTAGAGCAGTGTGACTTTGATGCGCAGAAAGCGTATGATGCAGCATCAGCGATTATTGATGCGAATCCGGATCTGGTTGGAATTACTTGTGGTAATGATGACATGGCACTTGGTGTTGTAAAAGCGCTGGAAGAAAAGGGTGTCAAAGATAAAGTTATGGTAGTAGGTGTTGACTTTACAGCAGAAGCAAAAGCTGCGATTGAAGAAGGAACTTATGATGCAACTGTTGCGATGAGTCCATATCTTATGGGACGTGAAGGCGTGATCATTATGTTAAAAGCATTAGAAGGTCAGGATGTATCTGAGGTTGGAGACAGCACGCCAATGGCACTTGTAGATGCTGAAAATGTAGCACAGATGTCTGATTGGAAATAATAAATAGAAAATAAATATAGAAAAAGGAGATGTCCTTTTGGACATTTCCTTTTTCATATCTAAAAGAGCAGGAGGGATAAAAGGTGATGTATGACAGAATTCTTGGCGGACTGATTGGAGCAGGAGCAGGCGATGCTATGGGAGCCGCAACGGAGGCCAGAACAACAGAACAGATTCTGGAGTATTTTGGACATGAGGTAGTTGATTTTGAAAAACCACCCATGGATACGTTTGGAGCTGGAAATGAGCCGGGACAATTAACAGATGATTTCAGCTCTGCATATTTTGTGGCAAAACATATTGTGGACAATGGAGGAATTGTGACAGCAAAAGCAGTGCAGGAAGCATTGATAGAGTGGTCAGAGCATGCGGTGTTTTTTGATCGTTTTGCAGGACCAACTACACGTCTTGCGATTCGGAGATATAAAGGAGAAAAAATTGAAAAGTCAGGTGGAGTAGAATTAGTGACACGTCAGGCAACAAACGGTGCGGCAATGAAGATATCTCCGATCGGATTATTGAATGCAGGAAATGTAGATCAGGCAATTCAGGATGCTATCACAGTTACTATGGTGACACATGATAACTATCTTGCTCTGTCTGGAGCTTGTGCAGTAGCAGCTGCTGTAAGCAGAGCGGTTATGGAAGACGCAGATGTCTATAGCATACTTCAGGCTGGTTTATACGGAGCAAAAGAAGGAGAAAGAATCGGACGGGAAGTGGCAAGAGATGTGGCAGGCCCATCTGTTGTTAAGAGAATGGAAATGGCAATTGACATAGGGCTTGGAAGAGGAACACCGTGGGAAAAAATGATTGAGATCGGACATCGAATTGGAGCAGGACTTCATGTGGCAGAAGCAATTCCGTCGGCATTTGGTTTTTTTGCAGCAAATGATGGAGATGCAATGGGCTCTATTATAGGAGCAGTGAATGTAGGGTATGATACGGATACCATTGCGACCATGTCAGGAGCGATCGCGGGAGCCTATTGCGGGGCGAAAGCCTATCCTGAACATTTTCTTCCGACACTGGAACAGGCAAATCATCTGGAAATTGAAAAACTTGCGAAGGATTTAACTGCAATTGCACAGAGAAGGCTGACAGAGAGAAAGGAAGGTGGATATGATGAATAAAAAGATTCTTGGATGCCTTTTAGGCGCGGCAGTTGGAGATGCAATGGGTTCTGCAACAGAAACGAAATCTACTAGACAGATTGAAAAAGTATTTGGAGGTCGCGTAACTACATTTTGTGAACCGCCGATGGATACTCTGGCAAGAGGAAGAAAAGCAGGACAGATTACAGATGCCTTCAGTATTCCTTATATATTGACAAAGCATTTACTTCAGGAAGAGGGAAAGGCTTCCAGAAAAGTAGGAGAAGAAGCGCTGCTTGAGTGGGGAGAAGCGGAATATTTTGAGCCGTTTGCAGGGATGACCACCAGAAATGTTGTGAAGAGATTAAAACAAGATGATTCTATGGGAACATGGGCTTATGCAGGTCGGTTGGGAACAAAATTATATAAAAGTCATTATTATGCACTTTCTTCTAATGGAGCAGCAAGTAAAGCTTATCCGGCAGCATTGCTGAGTAATCAAAATATGTTGAAAGCGGTTGAAGATACGGTAGAACTTACGATGGCATCCCATGACGATCCGTACAGCATATCGGGAGCCTGCGCGATAGCAGCGGCAGTCAGTGAAGCGATGAAAGAAAATACCAGTATTTTCAAAATTGTGAAGGCGGCTTTAGAGGGTAGTGTAAAAGGAGAAGAGCTGGCAAGAGCAAGAAAGGATGTCTGGGTATATCCGGGACCATCGGTTACGAAAAGAATTGAGATGGCAGTAGAAATCGCTATGCATTCGGGAAGCACAGAAGATGTTGTTCGTGAATTGGGAGAACGAATCGGAAGCGGCCCGGCTATTGCAGAGACGGTTCCGATGGCGCTTGGAATATTGGTGGCGAATCAGGGTGACACAATGCAAAGTATTTATGATGCAGTAAATATCGGAGATGAAACCAGTGCAATTGCATGTATCGTAGGAGCAATTGCAGGAACTTACCATGGAGTAGACAGTATTACAGAAGGTTATCTTGAAATCATTGAAAAAGAAAATAACGTGGACTTACAAGGACAGGCAGAAGCCATTGAAGAATTATTGAAAAGAACTATATAACTATAAAAAATACTCATTAGAGTTATTATGTTTTTTATGATAAGCTACATCTAGTAACATATGTAGTGATGCGTTTGCATTTAAAAGGGAATCCGGTGCAAGTCCGGAACAGCCCACTCTACTGTAAGAAGGACGAAGGCATAAGACAAGCCACTCATTGATGAAAATGGGGAAGGAGAAGCCGGAGGAAGAATTTAAGTCAGGAGACCTGCTATATATGAAAGAACTTTTCGGTGGGGAAAGGACAGTGTTTACGCTGTCCTTTCTGCACTTTTTTTTGACTTATTGGTGATAACAAAATGGAAGGAGGAAAAGACACTGTGGGGGAAATAAAAGATTTTAATTGTACATATGACAATTCAGCAGGAATTAACGGAGAAGTGACAGAAGGATTGGGACTTTGCTTCCCGGAGGCGTATCTACACTGTGATACAATGGCGAAGCTTTCCAAGGCACTGAAAGAACATGACAACGCTCCGTTTTGCGAACTTCCTTTCTGTCATACTGTAGAAGCTGAGGCGATGGGAGGTATCATCAATTATGGAAATGAAAAGACGGGTCCCCGTGCCAAAGAATATCTCTGTACAGAGGTAGAAGAATTGTTGAATCTTCCGGAGGTTGATTACAGTACCGGAAGAATTCATGAAGTGCTTTTAGCATGTCAGAAGCTGCGAGAAGAAGGAGAACACGTTGTTTTGCAAGTGTCTGGTCCATTTACTATTTTAAATGTGTTGATTGATGCAAGATATGTATTTAAGGGGATGCGTAAGAAACCGGAGATCATGAAGGAAGTGTTCTGGAAGTTGGGAAGGGAAGTCTTAAGATTTATTGATGAAGCGAAAAAATATGGAGTGGATATGGTAAGTTATGCAGATTCATCCGGCGGAGTCAATATTTTGGGACCGAAGATGGCAGAGCAGGTGGTAAATGATTTTACCGGCGAATTTGTAAAAGAATTGGAAAAGAAAGCGGATGATAAATTATTGATCATGTTATGCCCGAAGACAACATTTGCTCTTCTGGGAACAGGGAAAGTGAGTCTTGAAGATGTGGAGTTATCTGCGCCAATGCGGTATGGAGAGGCTTGTATCGAGGTGATCGGCAAAGTGAAACTTACAGGTCAAATGTGTATTAAAAATATTCAATATATGTTAGAAAATGGAAAAATAAAAGCAATAAAATTACAATAAAAGGAGGAAAGAGAGATGGAAAAGTTAAAAGAGGAATTATTAAAACGTTTATCTGATGGTGTAGTAGAGATGGAAGAGGATGATGTAGAAGAAGCGGCGAAGGAATATTTGGAAGCGGGATTCCCTGCATTTGACGGAATTATGGATGGACTTGTAGACGGTATGAATCGCGCCAGCGAATTATATGAAGCTGAAGAGTATTTTGTAACCGACGTGTTTCTTTGCTCCGATGCAATGTATGTAGGTCTTGATATTTTGCGCCCTCATTTGCCGGAAACATCCAGTGAAGACAAGGTGAAAGCGGTGATCGGAGTTGTAGAAGGAGATACCCATGATATTGGAAAGAATCTAGTGAAGATTATGATGGAAACCGCCGGTTTCGAAATGATCGATCTTGGAAGAGATGTTCCGCTTCAGAAATTTGTTGATACTGCAATTGAAAATCATGCAGATCTTGTTTGTATGTCAACTTTGATGACGACAACAATGGGAGGAATGGAGACGGTTATTAACCTTCTGAAGGAAGCGGGCATCCGTGATCAGGTGAAAGTAATGATCGGCGGAGGACCGATTTCACAGAAGTTTGCAGATAAGATCGGTGCAGATTCTTATACTGCAAATGCAGTGGAAGCGGTAAAAGCAGCGAAAGAAATGTTGAATATTGCATAGGAGACGATGATGTTAACACCGAAAGAGAGACTGAAAAATATATTGGAAGGAGAGCCGGTGGATCGTCCGGCTTGTATTTGCCCTGGTGGAATGATGAATATGATCACAACGGATCTGATGGATGCGGTGAAAGTTTATCTTCCGGAGGCACATAATGACGCAAGACAGATGGCTGAGCTTGCGAAAGCTGTGTACGAAAAGGGATGTTTCGAGAATTATGGCGTGCCATTTTGTATGACAGTGGAAGCAGAGGAAATGGGAGCTAAAGTAGATATGGGGACGAAGATTTATGAGCCTCATGTCATTGAATATGTGATGGATTCTGTTAGTGATTATGGGAAACTTGTTCCTGTGGATGTGACAAAAGGAAGAGCAAAAGTGGTGACAGATGCAATCCGTATTTTGAAAGAAGAAACATCGGAAGTTCCGATTGTCGGCAACCTGACCGGACCGATCAGCACAGCTAGTTCCTTAATGGAGCCCGTAATCTTTTATAAAGAACTGCGTAAGAAAAATAAAGAGGCTCATGCGTATATGGAGTTTGTCACAGACCAGCTCATTGCATTTGGAAAAGCTCAGATAGAAGCCGGAGCAGATGTGATTGCAATTTCCGATCCAAGTGGAACAGGAGAGATTTTGGGACCGAAATATTTTAAAGAGTTTGCAGTTACTTATTTAAATAAGTTGCTGGATGGTCTTCAGACAGCCGGACTTGGCACGATTGTTCACATATGCGGACATATGGGATCGGTGTACAATGAGATCAATGAAGTGAAAAGCAGTGCATTAAGCTTTGATTCAGTTGTGCCGATGAAGGAAGCCAGAGCTCATCTTCACGATCGTGTGCTGATGGGAAATGTCAGCACATATACATTAGAATTTGGTGAACCGGAGCGCGTAGTGGTTTTAACAAAAAATTGTGTAAAAAATGGTTCGGATATTATTTCTCCGGCGTGCGGTTTGGGAATGAAATCTCCAATTAAGAATATACAGGCTATTTTGAAATGCCTAAGCGAGGAGGCATAAAAGATGGGAGAGATTCTAGTCAGACCAATGGAAACAAAGGATCATCCGCAGGAGCCAATAAGGGTTTCCTGTAAAAACGGAGCAAATCTATTACAGACACTTCTGGATGCAGGCATTTTTGTGGATAATGCCTGCAGTGGAAAGGGCATTTGTGGGAAGTGTAAAGTAAAAGTTTTAAATGGCTCCTTGTCGGAGGCGTCTGAGACGGAAAAGAAAGTGTTGAAAGAACAGGAACTTGCGGATGGAATAAGGCTTTCCTGTTTGGCAGAAGTTACCGGCGATGTTGAAATAGCACTTTTACAGAAGGAAAGAAAGCATAAAGTTCTTACCGGCGGATATATTCCGGAATTTCAGAGGGATGTATATGAGAGTGGTTATGGCGTGGCAATTGATATCGGTACGACAACCGTTGTTACTGCGCTTATCGATCTTCAAACAGGAAAAGAAATTGCCAATGCGTCGATGATCAATGCACAGAAGCATTTTGGACTTGATGTGTTGACAAGAATTACTTATGAATATGAGAATCCGGAGACTGGCGCAAGAGAACTTCAGGAGGCAATCGTAAAATCAATCAATGCTATGTTAGGGGAAGTGTGTCAGGAGGCAGGCGTTGATCGAAGAGACATTCGTGAAATCGATGTAGCTGCCAACTGTACGATGATGCATATGCTTCTTGGCGTAGATGCAAGATCCATCGGAAGAGCTCCATACAAGCCGGAATTTTTAAGTGCGCAAACACTTCCTGCAAAAGAAATCGGAATTGAGGCGGGAGAAAATACGATTTTATATTGTCTTCCTCAGGTGTCCGCCTATATCGGCGCAGATATTGTTGCGGGGGCGTACGTATGTGAAATGCAAAATGCAAAAGGGAATGTGCTATTTATTGATATTGGAACAAATGGAGAGATCGTACTGGCAAGTAAGGGGAAACTTTTATGCTGTTCCTGTGCGGCAGGACCGGCGCTGGAAGGAATGAATATCAGTTCCGGAATGCGTGCGACGGAAGGTGCAGTAGAGGATGTGGAGATTTCCGAAAAGGGAATTTCTTTAAAAGTAATCGGAGATCAGACGCCGGTAGGAATCTGTGGAAGCGGTATCTTGGCTGTGCTTAGAGAACTTCTAAAGAGCGGGATCGTGAAAAAAACGGGCGTTTTTGTAAAGAAGGACAAATTAGAGGAAACAGATTATCGCTATTCCATGATTCGCATGAATGGAACGAAGAGGGAATTTATTCTTAAGGAAGAACCGGAACTTTTGATCACACAGGGCGATGTCAGGCAGGTACAGCTTGCAAAAGGTGCGATTTTATCTGGTTTTACCGCGCTATGTAAGAAGGCGGGGATTCAGATGGAAGAGTTAGACAAAGTTATGATTGCAGGTCAGTTTGGGGCACATCTTCCGGCTGATTCTTTAACCGGAACCGGTATTTTGCCAAAAGTGGTAGAAGATAAGCTGGTTTATATAGGAAATTCTTCAAAGACAGGCGCTTATATGACGTTGATGTCTGAAAAGATCAAAAGAGAAATGGAAGAGCTGGCAGAGAAGATGGAATATATGGAACTGGCAGAAACAGAGAATTATGAAAGAATTTTCACAGAGTGTATGATTTTTCCATCATAAATACGAAAGATTGAGAATGTGAGGAGGGAGCGCTATGGATTACGCGGAACTAAAAAAGTTAATGAGCAAACAGAAGGATGAAATGACTGCAGCGGAGAGGATGAAAGCGTATAATGCAGGGGAAGAGGTTGATTATATTCCTTATACTTTGCAGGCGCCGGATCCGGCGATGGCGGATATCTTTGGCTTTACAACGACACAGTTCGCAAAAGATTTTGAAGTGAAGAGTGAAGTCATTCGAAGAAGACGAGATGAGTTTGGCTTGGACAGCTTTAATGTGGGATTGGGACTTAAAACAATCGGAGGAGCCTTAGGCTCAGTTTTAAATGCGCCTGAGCATGGAATTGATTATGTGGAAAAGCATGTGCTTCAGGATTATGCAGATTTTGATAAATTAGAAGTTACTGATCCATATAAGAATCCCAAGCTTGCCCCAATCTTAGAAAGTGCGAAAAGATTAAAGGATCGATTTCCGGATGTCAGTATGACGACCAGTGTAGCGGGACCAATATCAACAGCTATCGCGGTGCGTCCGGTGGAAAAGGTACTGAAAGATACGAGAAAAAATCCGGAAATGCTTCACAAGCTTCTGGATCTTACCGTGGAGTGTTCTCTGAAATGGTTTGAAGCCTTTTACCATGAATTTGGTCCGGTAGGAACCAATTTTTCAGATCCGGTTACTTGTATGGATGTGATCAGTAAGTCTCAGTTTGATGAGTATTCACTTCCATATATTAAGAAATTGATCGATGGTACGAAGAAGATTATGGGATCGGCACCGGGAGCGCATATCTGTGGAAAGACGAGTCCAATCTGGAGTGATCTTGCAGATGCCGGATTATTTTCATTTAGTATTGACAACTGTGAAGATCTGGAAGTTGCGAAAAAGGCGGTGGGAGACCGTATGAGAATTGCGGGAAATGTACCTCCGGTAGATGTGATGAAAGAAGGAACCATTGATGAAGTCATCACATCTTGCAAAGAATGTATTATAAAATGCGCGGATAGTCCGGCGGGCTTTATTTTGAACACTGGATGTCAGCTTCCAATCGGAACACCGAAAGCAAATGTAGAGGCATTTATTTACGCGGCGAGAAAATACGGCCGCGGTGCAAGACTTGGATGTATGCCGAGGGGAATTACCGAAGAGGCATAGAATTTTACGGACCGATTAAAAGATTTCCTATGGGAGTTTTTTCATATTTTTCTTGCATATCTTATAAAAAAGCTATATAATAACAGACGTGCAAAGCTGATTGTGCAAAAAAAACGGTAAATAAGCCAAATGAAAAAGGAGATTTCACTATGGGAAAATATTTTGGAACAGACGGATTCCGTGGAGAAGCCAATGAAGTATTGACAGTAGAACATGCATTTAAGGTAGGCCGCTTCCTCGGATGGTATTACGGACGAGATCATAAAGCCCGTGTAGTGATTGGAAAAGATACAAGAAGAAGCAGTTATATGTTTGAATATGCACTTGTTGCAGGACTTACCGCGTCAGGAGCGAACGTTTACCTTCTGCATGTTACGACAACACCGAGTGTGTCTTATGTGACAAGAACTGATAATTTTGACTGTGGAATCATGATTTCTGCAAGTCACAACCCATTTTATGACAATGGAATCAAAGTGATCAATGGAAAAGGACATAAGCTGGAAGCTGAGGTTGAGGAGAAGATTGAGGCGTATATTGACGGCGAGATTGCAGAACTTCCTTTGGCAAAGAAGGAAGAAATCGGACGTACCGTGGACTATGCAGCAGGAAGAAATCGTTATATCGGATATTTGATCTCTCTTGCAACACGTTCTTTCGAGGATATGAAAGTTGGTCTTGACTGCTCGAACGGAAGCGCATTTGCCATTGCGAAAAGTGTCTATGACGCACTGGGCGCAAAAACTTATGTGATCAACTGTGAGCCGGATGGAACAAACATTAATACGAATTGTGGTTCCACACACATTGAGGTGCTTCAGAAATATGTAAAAGACAACCAGCTGGACGTTGGATTTGCATATGACGGTGATGCAGACCGTTGTATCGCGGTGGATGAAAACGGTAATGTGATCGACGGAGATCTGATCCTTTATATCTGTGGAAAATATTTAAAAGAAAACGGAAGATTGAACGGAAACACCATTGTGACAACGATTATGTCAAATTTAGGTCTTTACAAAGCTTGTGACAAGATTGGAATGAAATATGAAAAGACCGCAGTTGGAGACAAATATGTCTATGAAAATATGGTGAGAAACGATTACTCACTTGGCGGAGAACAGTCCGGACATATTATTTTCAGTAAACATGCCACAACCGGAGATGGAATCTTGACTTCTCTTATGATTATGGAAGTTATACTGGAGAGAAAATTAAGCCTTGGTAAATTGGCGGAAGAAGTGAAGATCTATCCACAGCTTCTGAAAAATGTGCGGGTAGCTGATAAACAGACTGCAAGAGAGAACAAAGAAGTCATAAAAGCAGTCGAAGAAGTGACAAAAGCACTTGGTGATGATGGACGTATTCTTGTAAGAGAAAGTGGAACCGAGCCGGTGCTTCGTGTAATGGTAGAAGCAGCCACAGACGAGTTGTGTGAGAAATATGTAAATCAGGTGGTAGATGTGATCAAAGCAGAAGGCCTGATCGTTGAATAAGGAATGAAAATGTTATTCGGGGCAGATAAAAATCTGTCCCGAATTTTTTTTGCATGAGTTTTTCGAAATTGACACATACTATAGAATCACGTGAAAAAGGAAGGAGAACTTATGTATAAATATTTGCCGATTACAGATATTTACGCAAGAGAAATCTTAGATTCCCGTGGGAATCCGACGATAGAAGTTGAAGTGCTGGCAGGAGATGAATTCTGTGGAAGAGCCGCAGTTCCATCGGGTGCATCTACGGGGCAGTTTGAGGCGTTAGAACTTCGGGATATTGAAGAACGATACGACGGTTTGGGCGTAGAAATGGCAGTAGATCATGTCAATGCGAGAATTGCGCCGGTAATCATAGGGATGAATATTTTCGATCAGGCGGAAATTGATGAGGTGCTTATTCAATTAGACGGAACAAAGGATAAGTCCAATTTAGGAGCGAATGCGCTCTTAGGTGTCTCTATGGCAGTGGCGCGGGCGGGGGCAGCATCTCTCGGGCTTCCGTTGTACGCTTATCTTGGAGGAGTAAACGCAAAAAGACTCCCTGTGCCAATGATGAATATTATAAATGGTGGAAAACATGCCGATAACAGTATCGATATTCAAGAATTTATGATTTTACCGGTTGGTGCAAGTAGCTTTAAAGAAGGTTTACGTATGTGTGCGGAAGTTTATCATACGTTAAAGAAACTATTGAAAGACGCAGGCTTTTCCACAGCGGTCGGGGATGAAGGCGGTTTTGCGCCGAACCTTCCCGATGCCAAAGCTGCTCTTCGGTGGATAAAAAATGCAGTGGAAAAAGCAGGATATCAGACAGGAAAGGATATCTGTTTTGCACTTGATATTGCAGCAACAGAATTATATGACCAGAAATTTAAAAAATATGTATTCGAAGGAGAAAAGACAGAACAGGGAGAAGCAGTCGTTCGTTCCGCAGAAGAGCTTATAGATTATTATGAAGAGTTGTTGGAAGAATTTCCCATTGTATCATTGGAAGATCCTTTGGATGAAGAAGACTGGGATGGATGGGAACTTCTTACAACGAGACTGGGGCTTAATGTTCAACTGGTAGGAGACGACCTGTTTGTGACAAACACGAAGCGTTTGCAGAAAGGAATTCAAAGAAAAGCTGCCAATGCTATTTTAATAAAAGTGAATCAGATCGGTACGTTGACAGAGGCATTTGACGCCATAGAGCTGGCAAAGACATCGGGGTACCGTACGATTATTTCCCACAGGTCAGGGGAGACGGTAGATTCGTTTATTGCGGATCTTGCTGTGGCGTTTAATGCAGGGCAGATTAAGACAGGAGCTCCGTGCCGGTCAGAACGTGTGGAAAAATATAATCAATTATTGAGAATTGAAGAGCGGCTGGCGGATGTGGCAGAATATAAAAATCCATTTTAGGACAGGGCATTTGACAATTTGGGACAGGGGGAAATGCAATTTGGGACGTAGCCTTTTGCAAAAAGGCTACGTCCCAAATTAACACTTGCCATCCGCACATCTATGTGGTACACTAAGTATGGTTTATCCGCAGGAGGTGTAAAAAGGTGGAAATTTTAAAGACAGTTTTAATGATTATATTTGCAATAGATTGTATCGCGTTATCTGCGATCGTATTATTACAGGAAGGTAAATCAGCAGGGCTTGGAACAATCAGCGGTATGGCAGATTCTTATTGGGGACAGAACAAGGGACGTTCTATGGAAGGCGCACTTGTGAAATCTACAAAGTTTCTGGCGGTTCTGTTTATTGTACTGGCAGCAGTGTTGAATTTAAAAGTATTTGCGTAAGCAGAAGTATTTTAGAGAGCAATTGGGCACTCCTGTAAAAAGGGGTGTCTTTTTTTGTTTTATGAACAATGTTTTATGAACAAGAAAGAAAAGGGAGGACTTGTAAGCAGTGGACAAGGGATTTGAGAAAAGAAAAAAAGTAGTATATGATCTGATGTGTGACAGTCTGTACACACCTATGAAATTCAAAGAGCTTGCAATGCTTTTGCAGGTTCCAAAGGAAAATAGAGATGAGCTTCGAAAGATTTTGGAAGCGTTGGAGAAAGAGGGCAAGATCTATCTGTCCAAGCGCGGAAAATACTGTAAGGGTGAGGCTAAGAAGTTGACAGGTGTTTATCGCGGCAATTTAAAAGGCTTTGGGTTTATTATGATGGAGGATGAAAGTCCGGATGTCTTTGTAGCGGAAGAAAATATAAACGGTGCATTTGACGGAGATACCGTAGAATTTACGATCATCCGGGAGCCGGAAGGGAAAAGCCGGGAAGGAAAAATTACGCATATTGTAGAGAGAGGTTTGAAAAAAGTAGTTGGTCTCTATCAAATGAAGCGGGGAAAAAGTTACGGATTTGTCATCCCGGATGATCAGAAAATTGTAAAGGATATTTTTATTCCGGTTGAAAAATCGAAGGGGGCGGTAGACGGGCATAAGGTGCTGGTGGAGCTTACAAGCTATGGTGACGACCGCCATAAGCCGGAAGGGGTTGTGGAGGAAATCATCGGTCATGTAAATGATCCGGGGGTTGATATTATGTCGATTGTGAAGGCATATGATCTTCCGGTTGAATTTCCGCAGAAGGTGCTCAATCAAGCGGAGCGGGTGGCGAAACCGGTGAGCGAAGCAGATATGGCAGGAAGAAAAGATTTAAGAGACTGGCAAATGGTGACGATTGATGGTGAGGATGCCAAGGATCTGGATGATGCAGTATCTGTAGTGAAAGAAGGAGAATATTACGTTCTCGGAGTTCATATTGCAGATGTTACCAATTATGTGCAGGAAAACAGTGCTCTTGACCGTGAGGCTTACGAGCGGGGGACGAGTGTGTATCTGGTAGATCGTGTGATTCCTATGCTTCCCCATACATTATCCAATGGAATGTGTTCGCTAAACGCAGGAGAAGACCGGCTGGCGCTTAGTTGTATTATGACGGTCAATGAAGGAGGTGTCGTAGTTGACCATGAGATTGCAGAAACCGTGATTCATGTAAATGAAAGAATGACATACACGAGTGTAAAGAAGATTTTAGAAGATCATGACGAAGAAGAACGAAAGAAATATAAAGATTTTGTACCAATGTTTGAGCAAATGGCAGAATTGTCTGCTATACTAAGAAGGCGGCGGAAGAAAAGAGGTTCTATTGACTTTGATTTTCCGGAGTCGAAGATTATCTTAGATGAACAGGGAAGGCCGATAGAGATTCGTCCGTATGAGCGAAATGTGGCAACCAAGCTTATCGAGGATTTTATGCTTCTTGCAAATGAGACGGTTGCAGAGGATTATTTCTGGCAGGAGCTTCCGTTTGTCTACCGGACACACGAGACGCCGGATGATGAGAAAATCCATACACTTGCTACATTTATCAATAATTTCGGATATTCCATGCACATTGGCTCAAATGAGATCCGCCCGAAAGAAGTGCAGAAGCTTCTTGGAAAAGTAGAAGGAACGCCGGAGGAAGCGTTGATCAGCCGGCTTGCTCTTCGATCTATGAAGCAGGCAAAGTATACGCCGGAAAATATCGGGCACTTTGGGCTGGCGGCAAATTATTATACACATTTTACGTCCCCAATCCGTCGATACCCCGATCTTCAGATCCACCGGATCATTAAAGATAATTTAAGGGGACGGATGAATGAGGCAAAGCGGGAGCATTACGAGGCGATACTTCCAGAGGTGACCAAGCAGGCCAGTGAACGTGAACGAAGAGCTGAAGAGGCAGAACGCGAGACCGTGAAGCTTAAAAAAGTAGAATACATGGCAGCACATATCGGGGAAGTCCAAAGCGGAATCATTTCCAGTATTACCAGTTGGGGAATGTATGTGGAGCTTGACAATACCGTAGAAGGACTTGTTCATGTGATGAATATGACGGACGACCATTATGATTATGTGAAGGAACGCCACGAAATGGTGGGTGTCCATACCGGCATAACATATAAGTTGGGACAGAGAATTTTCGTGCGTGTGATTGGGACGGACAAAGTGCTCCGCACCATTGATTTTGAGATTGCAAATGAAGGAGATATAGAAAATGGCAAAGACGAATGGGAAACTGATCGCCAATAATAAGAAAGCATATCATGACTATTTTATTTTAGATACTTACGAGGCGGGCATTGCCCTTCACGGAACAGAGGTGAAATCTCTGCGAATGGGAAAATGCAGTATCAAAGAGTCCTTTATCCGTGTAGAAAATGGAGAAATGTTTATTTATGGAATGCATATCAGCCCATACGAAAAAGGAAATATTTTCAATAAAGATCCGCTTCGTGTAAGAAAATTGTTGCTTCACAAGGCGGAGATCAACAAAATGCTCGGGAAGACAAAGGAAAAAGGAATGTCCATTGTGCCTTTAAAGGTTTATTTTAAAGGAAGTCTTGTAAAAGTGGAGATTGGTCTTGCAAAAGGTAAGAAACTCTACGACAAGCGACAGGATATTGCCAAGAAAGATCAGAAGAGAGAAGCAGAGCGAGATTTCAAGGTGAGAAGTCTGCGCGTGTAATACGTATAAGATAGAAACTATTTTCAGATGTGGCGAAGGAGAAATAGAATGGTACCGGTTAAGAAAGAAGATTTAAGAAAATTAGTGACGGAGACAACAGTGGAGATCTATGAGGAATTGACACCGCAGCTGATCCATCTGATTGATGAGACGAAGCACAATGAACAATTGACAGAGGCTCAGAAACAGGATGAAATTTCCCTGCATATGATGGGGTATGTGAAGTCTTGCACGAATGAGATTATGATTGAAGTGCTAGGTGAAATTTTGGGTTTGAATGAAGAATAAAATTGTGAAAAATATAAGAGTTTTCTATTCCATTTTTTAGAAAATTGTGCTATTTTTAGGATAGTTAAAAAAATATCAAAAAATGGAGGAGCGCTTATGAAAAGAAAAAGAGGAGCTTGGAAACGAGCAGTCAGTGTGCTTGCAATCTGCGGCCTTATTGCGGCACAAATGTTTTCTGGTAAGATCGCAGTTTCATATGCAGAAGAATCAGACGAACAGCAGAAGACAGAACAAGAAGCTGAAAAACCATCAGAGGAAGTTGCGAAGGATGATGCACTAGATCAAGAGCAGGTGTTGGAACCAGTGGCTGCGCCGGATCAAGATTCGAAGAAGGAGTCGGAAGAGGATTTAAAGGCAAAAGTGCAAAATAAAACGGTAAAAACAAAGGTGGCGGACGAAAAAGCAATCGATGAAGATCCTATTCCTGAAAAAACTCCTCGGTTAGTATACGGAAATAAGGAGCTTCCAGATGAGGATGCCTTTGTTCTGCTGATTTTCGGAGATGGTTTTACAAAAGACGAACAGAATAAATTTTTTGAGGAAGCGGAAAAGACCGCGGATTATGTGATGGCTACTTCGCCATGGGACGAATTTAGGGATACGGTGAAAATGTATGCACTTGGTGTAGTGTCGAATGAGTCCGGTGCAAAAGCAGATAAAGCAATTAATCAGGAACAGGCAGATAAAGATACGAGAGATACTTATTTTGGCTCTTCTTTCTGGACAGGCGGTATGCAGCGTTTGCTCGCGATCAGTAACGAAGGAGCAAAGCGCGCAAAGGAGCTGACAGAGCAATATCTTCCGGAAGCTGATTATAATGTAGTGATTGTAAATGCTGAGACATATGGAGGAAGCGGAGGCGCTACGTGTGTTGCGTCCCTGAACAGTGAATCATTGGAAATGATGCTTCACGAACTGGGGCATACAACCGCAGATCTTGCAGACGAATATTTTGCAGGAGCAAGTTATGCACGCGAATATGCCAATATGACAGCAGAGTCAGATCCCGAAAAAGTAAAGTGGAAACGCTTTATCGGGAAAAATGGCGTAGGCGTTTACGAATATGATAATGGAGGCGATGGATGGTATCGCCCTCATGAAAACTGTAAAATGAGATTTCTCGGGAAGCAATACGCATTCTGTGAAGTGTGTAAAGAGCAGATTCGCAGAACGTTTTGTGAAGATTCCGATGTAACAAAAATCTTTTTCCAGACATATGCAGACATTTTCTATGAGTCTGATACAGGAAAAGATATGAGCGAATATTTTATTCTGCGAAGAGGCAAGAACGAAACAACCGGTGATAAGTTGGGTGATAAATTAACGCTTACTTATATGACAGAAGATGGACAGACGTTGCCTGCTGCTCCGTCGAAAGCAGGAACGTACAAAGTGAAAGCAGATTTCGCAGGAAATGATATATATGAAGCATGTTCTATGGAAGCAACCTATCAGATTGAACTTCCGGATCGTATTACGTTAAATGTAGATTCAAAAGTATATGACGGAAAGCCGGCAGAACTTAACTATACAGTTGATTATGACAAAGAATATGAAGTAAAAGCGCACTATAAGGGAACTATTCCGTATGCAGCAGAAATTACATATGACTATGACAGTGAAGAAGCACCTATCAAACCGGGACGTTATAGTGTGACTTTAACAGCTTATGATAAAGCCACGGGTGACCCGATCAGCAAGAAGACCAAGGATTATGAGATTAAATTCAAAGCAACTGCACTGTCCAATAATGATACAGCGGACTATCCGGGGGCAATGCCATATTACAATAATAAGACTATTGTATTTACCGGAGAAGGCTTTACAGCAGAAGAACAGGGAGAATTTGAAAAATTAGCAGCGAAATATGTAAATTATTTCCGCGGTACGGAGCCTTATAAAGAAGCAGACACGTATTTTAATTACCACACGGTAGAAGCAGTATCAGAAGAATCAGGAATCGGAACAACTCCGAAAGATACATATTTTAAATTATCGTATGATAAAGATGGTAAGATTGTCCCGACAGAGGACAGTACTGCAGGAGCGATGTATATTGGAAATAATGTGATTACTTCTTATTACAAAGCAACGATTGTTATTGTGAATGACAAGAATATGAAAAAAGGTTCAACAGTGACAAATAAGAGATTTACAGTATATACAACACCGGATGAGAAGGGAATGGAATTTGCGGCAAAAGAATTGGAAAATTATTTCACCAGCCAGCCGGAAGGATATCGTGCATCTACAGAAGAAGAGAAGGCTGCACAGAGAGTAGAATTCTTAAAAGCATTATATTACACATGGTATGGTGTGGATTATGCTCCGATTCTTAGTAGGGCATACAATGAAAACTTTGTAGAAAATGGAAAACCGATTGATCTGGCACCATATTTCCATACCTATGTTTTAGGGAAAAAAGTTGACGGTGTTTCCTATCGCATGACTTATTATGAGGACAATAAGGGAGCAGTTGGAAAACAGCTTACAGGAGCTCCGGCAAAAGCGGGTGTTTATCATGCGAAGGCAGAGCTTATTCTTGACGAAGGAAAGAACAGTAAAGATGTCGTACTGGATGGGCAGACTTATCACCTTCCACTAGCAAGAGGATGGACAACGTACGAGATTAAAGCCAAGGGAACAAATCCGCAGAAGCCAGACGATGAAAAACCGGATGATCAGAAGCCTGGAAATACAGGTTCAACAGGAAATCAAGGAGAAAATAAGAAACCGGCAGGAGAAAAGGGAGCAGTAAAGACCGGTGATGAAAGTCCGATCATGTTGTCAGTGATTTGCATGGTGGCGGCTATGGGACTTGGAATTGTAGTACTACGGAAGAGAAAAGAAAGATAAATAGAATGTAAATGAATTTATAGGGACGAGGTGAAGACCTCGTCCTTTTTGCGCTTCCGTATTGTGATCACTGTATGGAAAAGGAAATGACAAATAAAGTTGTCAAAATGTATTGACAAGGAAAGTTGTCATATGGTATATTGAGGATGACAAGAATAGTTGTCATTTTGGAATGTATAATTGTCAAAGCAGTATGAATCGAGAGGAGAGTTGAATTATGACAAATATTAATTTTACAAAAACCGCAGAAGGAATTGTTCAAAAGAGAAATGACAGGTATGCGAAGATATTTCAGCCGCTTACACTGATTGCTCTTGTATTTTTCTGGGCGGGATATTTTTATTCTCTATATAATGGAAATAACAGCAATATTTCAAGCTATCCTTTTTTAATTATTGCATTCAGCATATTGAATGCTCAAGTTTTATTTACGAAAGAGAAGGCGGTAAATAAGAGTTTAGACATTCTGGCAAAGTGTGAGGGGATTCTGTTTTGTGTGTGGGCGTTTGCAACGGTATTTCATCTGTTGCTATTTTAACGTCACGAGCGATTTGATAAGAAAGGAGAGGTGATCATGGGACTTGAGAACAGGCTTAAGGAATATCGGGCGAGATTAAACATAAATCAATCGGAACTTGGGAAGCTGGCACATGTGTCAAGGCAGACCATCAGTCTGATCGAGAGAGGAGATTATTCTCCGTCGGTGACATTGGCGCTTAAGCTGGCACAGATTTTTGAAGTATCAGTAGAGGACATTTTTATTTATCAGGAGGATGAGGACAATGACGAAAAATAAAGTAAAGACAAAAAAGAAAGTAAATTCCTATATCAAAATTTTACTATGGATGTGCCTTGGAGGTGTAATCGGAGCGGTTGTCGGCTTGGGAACGTTTGCAGCAGAAGGAAATTTACAGACAGCATTTGCAGATATGCGAATGTGGATCGGAACACATACCGTGCTGCTTCTCACAATTCTCTTCATATTGTCAGTGGTAATCAGCATTGTATGTTATCGCAAGGGAGAGAAAATCGTCGGACAGTATCTGAACAGCAATGACGATGAACAGCAGGAGGAATTGGATAGACAATATGACTTCTGGGGAAATATAGGAATGACGGGAAGTACGGTTTTACTGTATCTGTCTATCGCAATTTTCTCTTTTGGACTGTGGGGAAAAGGAAAAGAAGGCGCAGTACAGGTTTTGATCGGGTCAGCGTTCTTCCTGCTGGCAGGTGCAGTGTGTGCGATATATCAGGTAGCAACCGTGAAGCAGATTCAGAAGAAAGATCCGATGAAGCATGGGGACGCTGCGGATCTTCGTTTTCAAAAGGACTGGATCAGAAGCTGTGACGAAGTGGAAAAGAGAGTGATCTATGAAGCGTCGTACAAAGCGTATACGGTGGGAAGAACCCTTCTTTTAGTTGCAGTATGCGTCTGTATTCTCGGGGAAATGTATTTCGGCGGGTGCCTGACAGCGATTGTAATGTTGACGGTCTGCAATATTGTTATGACGCTTGTGTATTCATATTATGTGAATAAACTCGGGAAATTGGGGTTAAATTAGTTAGAGATCAACCGGACTTCTTCACAGAACGGACATATTTATCTGCTAATATGAGAATAACTTTAAGACAGCGCAGGCGAAGCAGGCGCAAGTGAGACAGGAGCAAAAAGTTATGGGTGATAAGATTAAAATATTAGTTGTAGATGATGAGAGCAGAATGAGGAAGTTAGTCAGAGATTTCCTTGAAAGAGAAGGTTATCAGGTTCTGGAAGCAGGAGACGGTCTGGAGGCAATGGAACTCTTCTATGAAGAGAAAGACATTGCACTTCTTATTTTGGATGTCATGATGCCGAAGATGGATGGCTGGCAGGTGTGTAGGGAAATAAGACAGTCTTCGAAGGTGCCGATCATTATGTTGACTGCACGTTCGGAAGAGCGGGATGAACTGCAAGGGTTTCAGCTTGGAGTAGACGAATATATTTCCAAACCGTTCAGTCCGAAGATTCTGGTAGCGAGAGTAGGTGCGATCCTTAGGAGAAGCAGAGTTGTTTCGGAAGAAGAGGTTACGGATGCAGGCGGAATTTTTATCGATAAAGCGGCTCATATGGTGAAGATTGATGGACAGGAGATCGATCTGAGTTTTAAAGAGTTTGAACTCTTAACTTATTTTGTGGAAAACCAAGGCATTGCGTTATCCAGAGAAAAGATTTTAAATAATGTATGGAACTATGATTATTTTGGGGATGCCAGAACCATCGACACGCATGTGAAAAAGCTGAGAAGCAAACTGGGCGAGAAAGGGAACTATATTAAAACCATCTGGGGGATGGGCTATAAGTTTGAGGTGGAGTAGCTATGAAACGTTCCATTAAACGCCAGATGATCATATTATTTACCGGATTGATCGTGTGTGTATTTATGGTGCTGTTTGTGGTAAATGTGAAGTTTTTGGGACCTTATTACATCCAAAACAAAGAAACTGAGTTTGTGGAAATGTATGAGCGGTTGGACGATGCGCTTTTAAACGGAACGATCAAGCAGACGGATACGATAACGGGACTACAAAATCTGGCAGAAAAACATAATATTTCCTTTTTAATCTTGGAAGGAATCAGCGGTGAAGATATTGATGTGATCACCAATGTACGCGACATGAATCTTTTGAAAAATCAGTTGATGGGCTATCTTTTGAATCAGACGCAGAAGACGGGAAAGGTACTGGAAAGTACGAAGAACTATCAGATCTATCAGGCGAAAGATCCATGGATGCAGACCGATTATATTGAAATGTGGGGAGTATTTGGAGACGGAAGCCATTTCTTGATACGAAGTCCATTGGAAAGTATTCAAGAGAGCGCCTCCATTTCTAACCGCTTCCTAATGAGCATGGGATGCGTTGCGATTATCGTGTGCGGGATTTTTGTGTGGTATTTTTCTAAGAAACTTACCAATCCGATCCGTGAGCTGGCGGATTTGTCCAATCGTATGGCAGATCTGGATTTTGAGGCGAAATATACAAGCGGAGGCGTCAATGAGATTGGAGAACTGGGAGACAATTTTAACCGCATGTCTGAGAAATTAAAGAGTACGATTTCTGAGTTGAAGAGCGCTAATAATCAACTGCAAGAAGACATTGAGAGAAAAGATAAACTGGAGCAGATGCGTAATGATTTTATGGGAAATGTGTCTCATGAGTTAAAGACTCCGATTGCGCTGATCCAAGGTTATGCGGAAGGGCTGAAAGAAGGCGTTACTTGTGATAAGGAGAGCATGGAGTTTTACTGTGATGTGATTATGGATGAAGCGGAGAAAATGAACCGCATGGTAAAAAATCTCCTGACTTTGAATCAATTAGAATTTGGCGTGGATGAGATTGAGTTTGAGCGGTTTGATCTGACAGAAGTGATTCGCGGTGTTCTCCAAAGTATGGATATTTTAGCGAAACAGCAAGAGGCAAAGGTGATATTCCATCAAGAGGAAAAAGTTTATGTGTGGGCGGATGAATTTAAAACGGAGCAAGTCATCCGAAATTATGTGAGCAATGCGTTCCATCATTTGGATGGAGACAGAGTTGTGGAAGTGAAAATGGCTGTGGATGAAGAGAGGGTAAAAGTAACAGTCTTTAACACAGGAACTCCGATTCCGGAGGAGGATCTTCCGCATATATGGGATAAATTTTACAAGGTGGATAAGGCGCACACAAGAGAATACGGAGGAAATGGAATCGGGTTGTCGATTGTAAAGGCAATTATGAAATCACTTCATCAGCAATATGGCGTGAACAATTATGACAATGGTGTTGAATTTTGGTTTACTCTTGATGTAAAATAAAAGTTATATCAATGAGAAAGGCAGGATACAGCATGATAGCAATCATAGATTATGATGCCGGAAATATTAAAAGTGTAGAGAAGGCGCTGAAGCGTCTTGGACAGGAAGTCAAGGTCACGAGAGACAGAGAGGAAATCTTATATGCGGATAAGGTAATTCTTCCGGGAGTAGGATCGTTTGGCGATGCTATGGAGAAGCTCGTAAATTATGGATTGAAAGATGTGATCTATGAAGTGGTGGATAAGAAGATTCCGTTTCTTGGAATCTGTCTTGGAATGCAGCTTTTATTCGAAAGAAGCGATGAGACTCCGGGAGTGGACGGACTTGGAATCTTAAAGGGTGAGATTCTTCGCATTCCGGAGACTTCCGGACTTAAGATTCCGCACATGGGATGGAATTCACTGGAATTTCACGGGAATGGAAAACTATTTAAAGGTCTTCCCGGTGAACCGTATGTGTATTTTGTCCATTCTTATTATCTGAAAGCAGAAGAGGAAGAGATTGTGACTGCGACAGCAGAATATGGAACTTGTATTCACGCATCTGTGGAGAAGGGACAGGTCTTTGGCTGTCAGTTCCATCCGGAGAAGAGCAGTGACATTGGAATTCAGATACTTCAGAATTTTGTGGAATTATAGGCGGAGGAAGAAAGATGCACACGAAGAGAATTATTCCTTGTCTGGACGTACATAACGGGCGTGTAGTAAAGGGTGTTAATTTTGTAGATTTAAAAGATGCAGGTGATCCGGTAGAAATCGGAATGGCATATGATAAAGAAGGAGCGGACGAACTTGTATTTCTTGATATCACAGCGTCTTCTGACGGTAGAGAGACGGTTGTTGATATGGTGAGAAAAGTGGCAGAGAATGTATTTATTCCATTTACCGTAGGGGGAGGAATCCGTACAGTAGATGATTTTAAAGCGCTTCTTAGAGAAGGGGCAGATAAAATCGCTATTAATTCATCAGCCATCAATACGCCGAGATTGATTTCGGATGCGGCAGATAAATTCGGAAGTCAGTGCGTGGTAGTTGCAATTGATGCCAAGAAGAGAGTAGGTGGAAGCGGTTGGAATATTTATAAAAACGGCGGACGCATTGATGTAGGGATTGATGCAGTAGAATGGGCGCAAAAAGTGGAGCGTCTGGGTGCGGGAGAAATTCTTCTTACCAGTATGGATGGAGACGGTACCAAGGCAGGATATGATCTGGAGCTTACGAAAGCCATTGCGGAAGCGGTGTCAATTCCGGTGATCGCTTCCGGAGGCGCGGGAACATTAGAACATTTCTATGAAGCATTGACGGAAGGGAAAGCAGATGCAGCGCTTGCAGCATCCCTCTTTCATTATAAAGAACTTACAATTCGGGAAGTGAAGGAATATTTGCGGAACAAGGGCGTATCTGTAAGATTGTAGGAGGAGTTATGGCAGCAATCAATAATGACTGGCTGGACGCGTTGAAAGACGAGTTTAAAAAGCCGTATTATAAAAAGTTATTTGAGACAGTAAATCAGGAATACCGGACCCATCTCATTTTCCCTCCGGCAGATGATATTTTTAACGCATTTCATTTGACGCCGTTAAGTAAAGTGAAAGTGGTAATTCTTGGACAGGATCCGTACCATAATCACGGGCAGGCCCATGGATTATGTTTCTCTGTGAAGAAGGGCGTGGATATCCCGCCTTCCCTTGTGAATATTTATAAAGAACTTCATGACGATCTGGGGTGCGCGATCCCAAATCATGGATATCTTACCAAATGGGCAGAGCAAGGGGTACTTATGTTGAATACGGTACTTACTGTGCGCGCCCATGAAGCCAATTCTCATCGGGGAATCGGATGGGAAGAATTTACCGACGCGGCAATTATGGCGCTGAACAGGCAGGATCGCCCCATTGTCTTTATCCTGTGGGGAGCTCCGGCGCAGAGAAAAGCGGCAATGTTGAATAATCCGAATCATTTAATCTTGAAAGCGCCTCATCCGAGCCCACTTTCCGCATACCGGGGATTTTTCGGAAGCAAGCCTTTCAGTCAGACCAATGAATTCCTGAAAGAACACGGAGTAGAGCCGATTGACTGGCAGATAGAATAGAAGAAAATAATGAAATAGTGGCAAGGCGGTATTAGTATGAGACTAGTATCGCCTTTAATTATGTCAGTATGGCTGGAGTTTACAGCATGGGAGATTACAAGGTGACATAGGGGATATCTGAAGGAAATTTGTAGGATTTAAATGTAATATATTGACAATTCCTTCGATTAAGATTATTATATAAATGAACATATGAATAATTGTTCATATGAAGATAATAAATAAACATGAAAAAGATAATTATAGACGGAGGAGCTATTATGCAGGAAGAAAAAAGAGTACATCACGACCACGAGCATCACCACGAAGGCTGCGGCTGCGGTCACGAGCATCATCACGACCACGAGCATCACCATGAAGGCTGTTGCTGCGGTCATGAACATCATCACGACCATGCTCACGATCACGACCATCATGCTAAGAGCAGTAAGGTGAATGTCCCTGTAGGAATGAAAAAAACAGTGTACATATTGGAGAATTTAGGATGTGCCAACTGTGCAGCGAAGATGGAGCGAAAGATTAATGAGCTTCCGAATGTGGAAGAAGCGGTAATTACTTATGCTACCAAACAGTTAATTATAGTGGGAGAACATACAGAAAATCTTTTGCCGGAAATACAAAAAATATGTTCTGGTATTGAAGAAGAGGTTCGAGTCATTCCGAAAAAAGAAAAGGTCCCTAAAAAGAAAGAAAAAAAATCGATTTTTGCTGAAAATAGAAAAACCTTTATCCAGATTGGTGTGGGAGCAATTTTGTTTTCGAGTGGTATCTTAATAGAAGACAGCTCTGCGGGAATTGTATCGGCTGTGTGCTTTGCTCTGGCATATGTAATCTTAGGTGTAGAGATTGTGGTAAGTGCAGTGAAAAACTTGATGAAAGGTCATGTGTTTGATGAAAATTTTCTTATGAGTGTTGCTACCATTGCTGCTTTTGTGATCGGTGATTTTGCAGAGGCGGTAGGCGTTATGTTATTTTACCGAGTGGGAGAGTTATTTGAAGAAATTGCTGTAAGCAGGAGCCGTTCGCAGATTATGGATGCAGTTGACCTTAGACCAGAGGTTGTCGGACGCATGGACGGTGAAGAAGTGACAATGATTCCGGCAGAAGAGGCAAAGGTTGGAGATATCCTTCTGGTACGTTCCGGTGACAGAATCCCGTTGGACGGGAAAGTGCTTGAGGGAACCAGTCAGCTTGATACATCGGCGGTGACAGGAGAACCGGTGCCGGTTCGTGTATATCCGGGTGTGGAAGTCTATTCCGGTTGTGTCAATACCGGAGGTGTGCTTAAAATCGAAGTGCAGAAGCCGCTCAGTGAATCTATGGTGAGCAGGATTCTTGATTCAGTGGAAAATGCGGCTGCAAGTAAGCCGAAGATCGATCGATTCATTACGCGATTTGCCAGAGTGTATACTCCGGTAGTAGTTGCGCTGGCTCTGGCAACGGCGATCATTCCGTCAATTCTTACAGGAGATTGGAATCATTGGGTATATACTGCAATCACCTTCCTTGTCATCAGTTGCCCATGCGCCCTTGTGTTGAGCGTACCGCTGGCGTTTTTCTCAGGTATCGGCAGCGGCTCTAAAAAAGGAATTTTGTTCAAGGGCGGCGTAGCGATTGAAGCGTTAAAGAATGTAAAAGCAGTTGTAATGGATAAGACCGGCACGATTACAAAAGGTACTTTTACAGTGCAAAGGATAATCAGCCTTCACAGGTTGACACAGAAGCAGATTCTTACTATGGCAGCAGACTGTGAACTTGCTTCCACACATCCGGTAGCTGTAAGTATCGTCGCCGAAGCGAAAAAGAGGGAATTAAAGCTGACAAGACCAACCGAGGTGGAAGAGATTTCGGGAAAGGGAATCCGGGCAGTTTTTCCGGAAGGTACGGTGTTATGTGGAAATAGAAGCCTAATGGAAATGTATCATGTAGATGTGGATGGTTATGATAACGAAGAATATGGAACAGAAGTCTTATTAGCAGTAGATGGAAGGCTGGAAGGCTATCTGGTTGTAGCAGATGTGGTGAAGCCGGAGGCAGCAGGCGCTGTAGAGCAATTAAGAAATCTTGGTCTTGTAACAGCGATTCTGACCGGAGATGAAAGAAACAGTGCCAAGGCGATTGCTAATCAGATGAAGATTGATGAAGTGCATGCAGAACTTCTTCCACAGGATAAGTTGACACATCTTCAAGACATTCGAAAGAAGAGAGGCTCTGTTCTATTTGTAGGAGATGGCATCAATGATGCTCCGGTTCTGGCAGGAGCAGATGTGGGAGCGGCAATGGGAAGCGGAGCAGATGCAGCTATTGAGGCGGCAGATGTCGTGTTCATGACTTCCTCTGTGGAAGCAATTCCGCAGTCTATAGAAATTGCAAAGAATGTAGGGAAGATTGCGATACAAAATGTAGTATTTGCACTGGCTATAAAGTTTTTAGTTATGATTCTCGGTCTGGCAGGATATGCCAATATGTGGATGGCTGTTTTTGCAGACACTGGGGTGGCAATGCTTTGTGTGCTGAATTCCATTCGGATTTTGTATCGAAAATAAGACAATCTGATGAAAAATCTGAAGAAATAGTTACGAAAATATTAATTTTGGTTGCGTTTATGCCAAATGGTTGAAATGATTTCGACCATTTGGCATAATTAACAAATAGACCAATGCTCATAGAGTCGAAAGGGAGGAGTCTATGAAAAGAGAAGAAGTAGAATGTTGTGAAGAGTTGCTTGTTCATGATCAGAAGGTTCAAGAAGTGCTGAAAGAGATGCCAAGTGAAGAGACGTTGAAAGAACTTGCAGATTTTTATAAAGTATTTGGAGATGCTACGAGGGTGAAGATCCTGTTTGTCCTTTTACAGGCGGAGATGTGTGTATGCGATCTTGCAGAGACATTGGGGATGACGCAGTCGGCCATTTCTCATCAACTTCGAGTGTTGAAACAAATGAAGCTGGTCAAAAACAGACGGGAAGGGAAAACAGTATATTATTCCCTCGCAGATGGCCATATACAGAACATCATCAGTCAGGGAATGGAACATATTTTAGAATGATTTACATATAGTTATAAAAAGGAAAAGAAGTATGACAGCGGAGTTGAAAAAGAGAAGTATTATTTATGGAGCCGGAGTATTTATTTACGTGTGTGCTATCGCGACAACTACGTATAATATGATGGGGGACTGGGCAAAGTTCATATGGTTTTTAATCGCATATCTGATTATTGGATACGATGTGTTCCGTGTGCTGTGCGAGAAATTTTTTCAGAAAAAGTTTTTGACAGAATATACCTTGATCACACTGGCAACAGTTGGAGCTTTTGGAATCGGGAGATATACAGAAGGTGTATTGGTCATGCTCCTCTTTGAACTTGGTGTTATCTTTGAAGCATATTCCACTGACAGTGCGAAGCGGTCAATAGAAGAGATGATCGACATCCGTCCGCCTTATGCGACAAGGAAATCAGAGGACGGAGAGGTGAAAGTACAGCCGGCAGAACTTGAGGTTGGCGATCTGATCGTCATAAAACCGGGAGAGCGTATTCCGGTGGATGCGATTGTGAAGACAGGTTCCTCTATGGTTGATACGAAGGCAGTGACCGGAGAGTCAATGCCGCGCAAAGTCAGAGAATCCAGTTTTATTTACAGTGGATGTATTAATCTGAGTGGTGTGCTGGAAGCGAAGACTGTGAAAGTGTACAATGATTCTACAGTTTCCAAGATTATGGACATGGTAGAAGACGCACAGAAGAGACAATCCGAGAGCGAGACATTTATTTCGAAATTTTCAAGAGTCTATACACCGGTGATGTTTTTCTTTGCGCTGTTTGTTATGATCTATCCGCCGCTTACTTTTTCCTACGGGAACTGGTCGACATGGGTATATCGCGGTCTGATCTTTTTGATTGCTGCCTGTCCAAGCGGACTTGTCATGTCTGTGCCAATTGCATTCCTCGGCGGGCTTGCCTCTGCGGCAAGACAGGGGATAGTGATCAAGGGTGCAAATTATCTGGAAGATCTGGCGCAGGCGGACACGTTTGTGTTTGATAAGACCGGAACCTTGACAGAAGGCGTATTTACAGTGCGTGAGATTCATCCGGTACAGGTAGGAGAAGAGGAACTTCTGGAGATTGCCGCACACGCAGAGAGTTATTCGAATCATCCGATTGCGCGTGCGCTTCTGGATGCTTACGGAGAAGCGGTAGAAAAAGAGCAGGTCAGTCATGTAAAAGAGCTTCCGGGTTACGGAGTGACTGCGGTTTATGACGGGCAGAAAATTCTTGTTGGAAATTATCATCTGTTAGAGAAATATGAGATTCCGGTGGACGAGGTTGAATCCACCGGAACCGTAATCTATATAGCAGTGGATAAGAAATATGCAGGTTATATTATTATTTCGGATGCGCTTAAGAAGGATGCTAGATGGACGCTGAGATATCTGAAGGAGAAATGTCAGGGTGTTCTTGTTATGCTGACCGGTGATACAGAAAGTTCTGCTATGGAAACTGCGCAGGAACTGGATATGGACTATGCGTATACGGATCTGTTGCCGGGGGATAAGCTGGAACAGCTGGAAGATTTCCTTATGGTGCAGGATGCGAGAGAACGTCTTGTATGTGTGGGAGACGGTATCAATGATGCTCCGGTTCTTGCCAGAGCAGATGTGGGGATTGCGATGGGAGCGCTTGGCTCGGCTGCTGCGATAGAGGCGGCGGATATTGTGCTGATGGAAGATGAATTGTCTAAAATTGTGGATGCAATCCGCATTTCCAAAGAAACTCTTCGTGTAGTGAATCACAATATTACATTTGCATTAGCAATCAAGTTTATGATATTATTTTTTGCAGTTGTAGGATATTTCGGAATGTGGGAGGCGATTATTGCAGAAGTTGCAGTTGTGTTTATCGCGATTCTGAATGCAGTAGGAGTAGTAAGATATGTAGCATAGGAGGACGTATGAGAAAAGTATGGCGTGTATTTCCGGCAGTGCTGTTGCTGATGATCCTTTTGACGGGTTGTGGGAAGAATCCTTATAAAGAAGGAATGGAACAGCTGGACGCCGGGCAATATAAAGAAGCAGAAGTGAATTTTAAGAAGGCAGTTGAGAAAGAAAAGAATCTGGCAGATTCTTGCCGTGGACTTGGGATAGCCTGTTTTGAACAGAAGGATTACGAAGGAGCGCGAAAGGCACTGAAGCAGGCGTTAAAGGAAGGAACAGAAAAGACGGGAACAATCTACAATCTTCTTGGAGCCTGTGAACTGGAGCTTGGAAATTATGAAGAGGCGTTATCCTGTTATGAGAAGGGGCTGGAAGCTGAGGGAAACAGTAAGGCGCTGAAGCAGGAAATGGAATTTAACGTGATTGTTGCCTGTGAAGGCATGGAAGACTGGGAACAGGCAAAAGAAAAGCTTGAAGAATATATTGCCAAATATCCGGAAGATGAGGAAGCGGAAAAAGAGGCAGAATTTTTAGAGACAAGATAGCAGAGGATATATATGATCGAGTTAAAGAAAGAATCAGAGAAGGTGCTCCTTGTAGGTGTCGGGCTTCCGGGACAGGATGATATAGAGGATTCTCTAAAGGAACTGTCAGAGCTTGCAGCTACAGCAGGAGCCCAGACGGTAGGGCAGGTGATTCAGAGCCGAGAGCAGATTCACCCGGGAACCTATGTCGGAAAAGGAAAGATTGATGAAATCAAAGACCTGTTGTGGGAGCTTGACGCAACAGGTATTATTTGTGATGATGAACTCTCGCCGGTACAGATGAAGAATCTTCAAGATGAACTGGATGTCAAAGTAATGGACCGTACCTTGGTGATCCTCGATATTTTCGCGGGGAGAGCGTCCACAAGTGAAGGAAAGATTCAAGTAGAGCTTGCACAGTTGAAATATCGTCAGACAAGACTTACCGGATTTGGTACGGCGCTTTCCAGACTGGGAGGCGGAATCGGTACAAGAGGACCGGGAGAGAAGAAGCTTGAAATGGACAGGCGTCTGATCAAGAATCGAATCGCGCAGTTGAACCGGGAATTAAAAGAAGTAAAGCGGCACCGAGAGGTGACCCGGGAGAGAAGAAGCAAGAATCATGTACCGGTGGCAGCTATCGTAGGATACACGAATGCAGGAAAGTCCACACTCTTAAATGCGTTGACAGGAGCGGATATTCTGGCAGAAGATCAATTATTTGCAACACTTGATCCCACGACACGGAGTTTAAAGCTGCCTAAGGGACAGGAAATCTTACTGACAGATACAGTAGGTTTTATTAAGAAACTCCCGCATCATTTGATCGAAGCTTTTAAAAGTACGCTGGAAGAAGCGAAGTATGCAGATATAATCCTGCATGTAGTGGACACATCCAGCCCTCAGATGGACAGTCAGATGTACACAGTTTATGAGACGCTTCAGAATTTGGGCGTGAAAGACAAACCGATCATTACGGTTTTTAATAAACAGGACAAAGTGGAAGAAGATAGTGTGATCCGTGATTTTAAAGCGGATTATACGGTGAAGACTTCTGCAAAGACGGGAGCCGGGCTTCTCGAACTTCAAGAGACGATCGAGGCGGTGTTGCGGGAGCAGAAGGTTTTTATCGAGAGAATCTATCCGTACAGCGATGCGGCAAAGATACAGTTAATCCGCAAGTATGGCGAACTGGAAACGGAAGAATACCGGGAAGACGGTATCTTCGTACGGGCGTATGTACCGGCGCAGGTGTACGCGAAAGTATCGGAACCGATGTGATTTTTTCTTGAAATGATGTATCATGCCTGTTATGATAGTACTAGATGTATATGAATGAACGGGAAAGATTCCCGAAACTGGAGGTAGAATATGAAAGTTGTATTGGAACGTTATCATGGACTCGGAAATGATTATGTAGTATTCGATCCAAATAAAAATGAATTTGAACTTACACCGGAGAATGTGAAAATGATCTGTGACCGTAATGCAGGTCTTGGTTCTGATGGTGTGTTGGAAGGACCGATTCAGAAAGAAGAAGGAATGTATGTAAAAGTATGGAACCCGGATGGAAGTGAATCGGAGACAAGTGGTAATGGAGTTCGTATTTTCGCCAAGTATTTGAAGGACGCAGGCTATGTTCAGAAGAAAAACTTTGTTCTGCACACAGGAAATGGCCCGGTAGAAGTTACGTTCTTAAATGAGGACGGCAGCAGACTTCGCGTGTCTATGGGTAAATTATCTTTCTGGAGTGATGATATTCCGGTGACCGGGGAACGCCGTGAAGTGATCAATGAAGATATGGTGTTTGGAAGAACTTTATATCCGGTAACTTGTGTCAGCATTGGTAATCCTCATTGTGTAATCCCTATGAGAGAGATTTCCAAACCGCTGGTTACTAAGATCGGAGATTATGCAGAGATTGCAAGATACTTCCCAAATCGTATCAATACACAGATCATGAAAGTGATCGACAAAGAGAATCTCGCCATTGAGATCTATGAAAGAGGTGCGGGTTATACACTGGCATCAGGAACCGGAGCGTGTGCGGCAGCAGGTGTTGCTTACAAGCTTGGTATGACGAACAACAAAGTTGTGGTACATATGCCGGGCGGAGAGCTTCAGGTAGAAGTGGAAGACGACTGGACGGTATATATGACCGGTGATGTGTTCTATGTTGCGAAGCTGACATTGAGCAATGAGTTCATAGAAAAATTAAGAAGCGTATAAGATAGAGATATGATATACTAAGGCATAGGAGGGAAATCCTATGCCTTTAAAATTTGTGTTTGGACCATCAGGGTCGGGAAAATCAAGTTATTTATATCAACATGTCATTCAGGAATCTATGAAATATCCTGAGAGAAATTATATTGTATTGGTGCCGGAGCAATTTACCATGCAGACACAAAAAGATCTGGTGATGATGCATGAGCGCAAAGGAATCATGAATATAGACGTGCTTAGCTTTGCACGTCTTGCTTATCGTGTGTTTGAAGAGACAGGGGGCGGAGGCCTCCCTGTTCTGGATGATGAGGGAAAGAATCTGATTCTTCGAAAGATTGCCGGAGATTATGAGAGCGAACTGAAAATGCTTGGCGGACATATGAAGAAGCAGGGATATATCAGTGAAGTAAAGTCAGTGATCTCCGAATTTACTCAATATGATATTGGGGAAGATGAGATTGAGCGCGTGATGGAGTCGGCGGGAGAATCGTCAAGACTTTATTATAAGCTGGCAGATATTCGCCTGCTGTATCGTGGATTTACGGACTATCTTCGGGAGAAATATATTACGAAAGAAGAGCTTCTGGATGTGTTAAGTCGTGAAGTTGAGAAATCAGAGCGGTTAAAAAACAGTACGGTTGTGTTGGATGGATTTACCGGTTTCACACCGGTTCAGGACCGCCTTCTCGGGGAGCTGATGAGACATTGCCGAGAAGTGATCGTAACAGTCACCATGGATCGGCGGGAAAATCCGTATGTCTATGAACACCCGTATCAGCTCTTTGCGTTGAGTAAGCAGATGGTAACCTCGCTGCTTCAGATTGCAAAGCAAAATAAAATCCCGGTGGAAGAGCCGGTGGAATTGTATGACCATGTGCCATGGCGTTTTAAGGAGCAGGAAGCCTTGGCATTTCTGGAGAAGCATCTGTTCCGGTACGGAGCAGGAGCATATGAGAAAGAACAGGAACAGGTAAAGCTTCATTTGGCGAAGAATCCAAGGGAAGAAGCGTATGCAGTGGCGGAACAGGTGCGCCGTATGATGCGGGAGGACGGATACCGGCTTCGGGATATCGGTGTGGTCGTCAGTGATATGGATGTGTATGCCGATCATTTGAAACAGGCGTTTATCAAATACGACATTCCGTTTTTTATGGATCATAAGAGAAGTATTCTGCTGAACTCTTTTGTAGAATATATAAGAAGTGTGCTCCACATGGCAGAGCAGAGCTTCAGCTATGAGAGCGTATTCCGGTTTCTGCGCACGAATCTTGCCGGTTTCACTTATGAAGAAATCGATGAGTTGGAAAATTATGTGATCGGTCTGGGAATCAAAGGGTATAAGCATTGGCAGGAGAAGTGGACTCGGAAATTAAAGGGCATGGCTCAGGAAGATCTGGATAAAATGAATCATTATCGGAGACAACTGGTGGAAAAAGTCGATGGTCTGATCTATGTGCTGCGACAGAGACGAAAGACAGTTGCGGATATTACAAGGGCAATTTATGAATTTATGGTACAGGAAAATCTTCAGGTACGTCTGGCAGAGCAGGAAGAGCTCTTCAAGGCAAAGGGGGAATTAGCGCTTGCCAGGGAATACGCACAGATTTACCGCATTGTGATCGAACTGTTTGATAAATTTGTAGAACTTCTGGGCGATGAAGAGGTGAGCCTAAGTGAATACTGTAAGCTCCTGGACGCAGGACTTGAGGAAGCAAGGGTGGGCGTCATCCCACCGGAGGTAGATCAGGTTGTGATCGGTGACATGCAGAGGACAAGATTAAAAGACATCAAAGCATTATTATTTGCAGGAGCGAATGACGTGTACCTTCCGGGGGCACTGCTTCGCACCGGTCTTTTGTCGGAGCTTGACAGGGAGAAATTCGCAAGAGAGAAATTAACGCTGTCAGCCGGTGGGAAAGAAAAAGCGTATGTACAAAAATTTTATCTGTATCTTAATTTAACAAAGCCGTCCGAGAAGCTTAATATCTATTATAGTAAAGTTTCGGCGGACGGAAAAAGTGTGCGTCCGTCTTATCTGATTCAGGAGCTTCAAAAATTATTCCCGAAGCTTAAGGTCAGAGACGAGGAACGATATTTGAAGGAACAGGAATTGACAGAGAATATCGGATTTGACCGGATGATCCGTGAGTTTGTGCAAAAAAGACATGAGACAGATGGCGCATGGTGTGAACTTTATAGCTGGTATAAGAAAAATCCAAAGTGGCAGGAAAAGGTGGAGCGTTTCTTAGAGGCGGGATATTATCGCAAGCCTTTGGACGCACTGACAGAAGAGGCGGCGAAACGTCTCTACGGGGAAGAATTTGAAACGAGTATTACACGTATGGAGCGGTTCGCAGTATGTGCATTTTCACATTTTCTTACGTATGGGCTCGGACTTCGGGAGCGGGAAGAGTACGATTTTCAGGCGGCGGATCTTGGAAATGTGTGCCACCGTGCACTGGAGCGGTTTTCTTACAAAGTGGAGCGAGAAACAGGAGACTGGCTGAAGCTTACCGAGGAGCAGCGAAATCAGTATGTAGAGGAAAGTGTGGAAGAAGCAATTGCAGATTATGGGAATTCCATTCTTTATAGCTCGTCAAGAAATGCGTATTTGATCGTCCGAATGAAACGAATGTTAGAAAAAACAGTGTGGGCACTTACGAAACAGCTTGCTGCGGGAGATTTTAAACCGTCTGCGTATGAGATGCGTTTTGCTAACGGTAAGATTGACCGGGTAGATACTTACGAAGACGGAGACTGTATCTATGTGAAAGTGATAGATTATAAGACCGGAAGCAAGAGTTTTGACGTGACCGCTCTTTACCATGGGCTTCAGCTTCAGTTGATGGTCTATATGGATGCAGCGCTTCAGCTGGAGCAGAAAAAACATCCGCAGAAGGAGATCCTTCCGGCAGGCGTATTTTATTATCGGATTCAAGACCCGTTGATCGACCGCCCCAAAGAGGGAGAAGAGCAGGAATCTATTTTGAAAGAATTAAAGCCGGATGGAATGATTTCTCTTGAAAAAGAAGTGCTGGAGCATCTGGATCACTGCATGGTCGGCGAATCTTCAGTAATTCCGGTAAAATACAATAAAAACGGAAGTCTCTCGAAGAGCTCAAAAGCGGCGTCTGCACAGGACTTTTATCTTATGATGAAGTATGCGGTCAATAAGGTGGAAGAGATCAGGCAGAAAATCCTGTCCGGTGATGTGAAGGTGAATCCATATCGAAGAGGGACGGAGACAAGCTGTGACTATTGTAGTTATCGTCAGATCTGCGGATTTGATACAAAGATGGAAGGATACCGTTATCGAGAAATCGATGCGATGAGCGTGGACAAAGTTATTCAGGCAATAAAGGGGGAGAGGCAGTCATGAGTGTAACGTGGACTAAGAGCCAGAAGAAAGTAATCGATCTTCGGAAACGGAATATTCTTGTATCCGCAGCGGCAGGTTCCGGTAAGACTGCAGTTCTCGTAGAGCGAATCATCACTATGCTTACCGATGACAAGGAGCCGGTGGATGTAGACCGACTTCTGATCGTTACATTTACAGAAGCCGCGGCAGCAGAGATGAAAGAGAGAATTCGGGGAGCAATTGAGAAGAAGCTTGAAGAAGAGCCGGATAATGAACATCTCAAACAGCAGGCAACACTGATCCATAATGCGCGGATTACAACAATCCACAGCTTCTGTTTGTCTGTAATACGCGATCATTTTCCGATGATCGGATTAGATCCGGCATTTCGCATAGGAGAAGAGGGAGAGCTGAAATTGCTGCGCCATGATGTACTGGATGAACTGCTGGAAGAAGAATATACCGAAGGACGTTCGCAGTTCCTTGATTTTGTCAGTGCTTATGGAACCGGGAAGAATGATAAAAAAATTGAAGAACTGATTTTGAAGGTCTACGAATATTCCAGAAGTTATCCGGACGCTCAAGAGTGGCTTCGCGAATGTGTGAAGGGCTATGAGCTGGAGAATTTGGATGAACTGGAGGAAAGCCCTTATGTAGATTTGTTGAAAATGTATGTGGAATTGTATCTGGAGGATGCAAGAGCGAGACTTTATCAGGGAATCGAGATCTGTAGGGAAGAATCCGGTCCATATATGTATGAAGATGCGCTGGAAGATGATCTGAGAATGGTGGAGCGCGTTCTGGGAGCAGAGACTTATCTGGGACTGTCAGAGTATATGGGAGATATTTCGTGGATGAAGCTTCCGCCGAACCGGGATAAGACGGTGTCCTCCGATAAAGCAGATCAGGTAAAACTGATTCGGGATGAAGTGAAGGAGCTGATGAAAGACTTAAATCAGCAGTATTTTTATGCGGAGCCGGAGATCATCCTTAAGGATATCAAAGGGTGTCAGCCAATGGTCAGAGAGCTGACATCACTGGTGGAAAAATTCGCGGAGCGGTTTGAGGAAAAGAAGAGAACGAAGAACATGATCGACTTCTCCGACATGGAGCAGTATGCCATGAAGATACTGACAGAAAAGACAGAGGGAGGATTCTGTCCGACTGCGGCAGCAGAAGAATATCAAGAGCAGTTTCTGGAGATTATGATCGATGAATATCAGGACAGTAACCTGATTCAGGAAACCATTCTTACCAGTGTGTCCAGATATTCCAGAGGTGAATACAACATTTTCATGGTTGGAGATGTGAAGCAGAGTATTTATCGTTTCCGCCTGTCGAGACCGGAGCTTTTCATGGAGAAATATGACACATACAGTACCGAAGATTCTGACACTCAGAGAATTGATCTTCATAAGAACTTCCGAAGCAGAGCGGAGGTGTTAGAGAGTGTCAATTATATTTTCCGGCAGATTATGACAAGACCTCTTGGCGGGATTGCTTATGATGAAGATGCAGCGCTCTATGTGGGAGCGGATTATCCGGAGGGAACGGATCATGAGACAGAAGTTTATCTTATTGATGCGGTGAAAAGTTCATGGGAAGATCGGAAGCGGGAAGCGCGTGTGGCAGCGTGGAGAATTCATCAACTGATGGAGAATTTTCAAGTGACGGATAAGGCGACAGGAGAACTTCGACCGGTAAAATATTCGGATATTGTAATTCTTACGAGAAGTGTGCGAGGATTTGCAGATGTATTTACGGAAGTATTAAATGAAGAAGGAATACCGGCTTATGCAGGTACGAGAGAAGGATATTTTTCTGCGTTGGAGGTCGGGACTATGCTGGATTATCTGCGGGTGCTGGATAATCGGAGACAGGACCTTCCGTTGACGGCAGTTCTTCGTTCGCCCATAGGGAGGTGTACAGATGAAGAACTTGCAAAGGTCAAAAGCGAATTTCCGGATATCAGATTCTTTGAGGCAGTTGAGAAGTATCGGACAGAAGGGGAAGATGAGAACCTTCGTAGGAAGATGGAACAGTGTATGGGCGTGATGGACAGGCTTCGTGAAATTGTTCCGTATACCCCGATGCATGAATTGCTGTTCCGTATTTTGTCAGATACCGGGTATGGAGATTATGTAGCTGCAATGCCGGGCGGCGCGCAGAGGGAAGCGAATATCGAGATGCTCTGTGAAAAGGCGCGGGCTTTTGAAGCTACCAGTTATAAGGGATTGTTTCATTTTGTGCGCTATATTGAAGAATTAAAAAAGTACCATGTGGATTACGGGGAAGCAAATGTAGAAGATGAGCAGTCCGATACGGTAAGGATCATGACGATCCACAAGAGTAAAGGGCTGGAATTCCCGGTTGTGCTCGTGGCGGGAATGGGAAAAGGTTTCAATATGCAGGATGTCAGGAGTAATGTCGTCCTTCATGCCCGGCTTGGAATCGGAATGAACCATGTAGAACTTGAGCAGAGTACGAAAAGCCCGAGCCTGATCAAGAAGGTGATTCAGAAGGAAGAGACGTTGGAGAGTCTGGGAGAAGAATTGCGAGTCTTATATGTAGCGCTCACTCGTGCAAAGGAAAAGCTGATCATTACCGGGACTGTGGAGAATCTGGAAAAGAAGCTGTCGGCATTAGAGCGTGTGAAACGTCAGCAGGGCGAAGAGCTGGATTTCTTACAACTTAGTAAGGCGACCAATTATTGGAGCTTTCTCCTTCCGGCGCTTATGAGACTGACCTGTGAGGTGCCGATCAAAGTTCAGGAAATAAGACCGGATGATTTGCTTGGAATAGAGTTGCAGAAAGTGACAAAAGAACGAATGGAACGGGCGGTTCTGGAACAGTGGGATACAGACAGGGTATACGATCTTGAAATGAAAGAAAGATTAAAAGAGCAGTTTGACTATCGCTATCCATATGAGGAAGAGCGAGGGAGAAAGATGAAATTCACTGTTTCAGAATTGAAAAAAAGTATCTATATGAAAGAAACTATGCAGGAAGAAAATGTTCCGGATGGAGAATTCCTGTATGAAGAACCGGAGGTAGTACCTCTTCTTCCGCGCTTTTTACAGGAAGAGGAAGAAAAGGGAGGCGCAGCGCGCGGTACTGCATACCACAGAGTGCTTGAACTTCTTGATTTTACTGAGGAATACGATGCGAAGAGTCTGAAAGAAGCAATAGAAAGCTTCCGGGAACAGGGAAAGATTACGAAAGAGACCGGAAAAATGATCCGTGTCAAAGACTTCCTTAAGTTTTTCGACACATCTGCAAGAAAGCGAATGGCAGAGAGTGCCAGATGCGGGAAATTATATAAAGAACAGCCATTTGTTCTGGGAGTTCCGGCGTCAGAATTGTATGAACAGAAGACCGAAGAATGGATTTTGGTGCAGGGAATTATTGACGTATATTTTGAAGAAGAAGACGGACTTGTTGTGCTGGACTATAAGACCGACAGAGTCTCTGACGAAAAAGAGCTGGTAAATAAGTATCACGCACAGCTTGATTATTATGCGAAAGCGTTAGAGCAGCTCACAGAGAAGAAGGTGAAGGAAAAGCTGATCTACTCCTTTGCGCTGGGAAAGGAAATCAGGCTTTGACCGAAGTTCAAACGGGATATCTACTGATAGTCAATGCAGTCACATTTCTGGTCTTCGGAATTGATAAGAAACGAGCGAAAAAAGAACAGTGGAGAGTGCCTGAACGAACGCTTCTTCTGTTCGCTCTGGCAGGCGGAAGTGTCGGAGCGCTGGCGGGAATGTACACATTCCGGCACAAAACAAGAAAAACTAAATTCTCGGTTGGGATACCGGTGATTTTCATATTGCAGATTTTCATATACAAATTCGTGGTGTTGGCTTAAGCCATCCATGGATCTGTATATTCCCCGATAAAGTTGTCAACACTTTCTAAAAAGAAAGGGGATCATTGCAGTGGGATCAAATAAACAAAATAAAATAATTAAATTGGAAGAGTTGACGAAGGAAGAAAAGTTAAAGTACGAGATCGCTGAAGAGTTAGGGCTCTTAGATCAAGTGTTAAATGACGGGTGGAAGTCGCTGTCATCCAAGGAAACCGGTCGAATCGGTGGGCTTCTTGCAAGGAAGAAACGGGAAGCATCTAAAAGTAACAAAAATATTACGAATATTAATTAGTATGAACATTTGCTGACAGAGGTTGAAGGTATGGGAACCTTTTGCTATAATCAAAAAACTGAAAAGATGCGTTAGCAGGTGAACATATGAATGGTAAGATAAATGTTTTAGGAATAGAGATTGACAATTACACCGCCAAGGAAACGATGAAGAAATCGATTGAGTATCTGACGACAGAACCGGTCAATATGATAGAGGTTGCTACGGTGGATGTATTGATGGACACGAATACAGAGCTTATGCTGAAGGGACAGATGAAGGATTTTGACCTTGTACTGGCAGGCGACAGAACCGTTCTGGAGGCAGCAGAAGTAAGCGAGAGAAAGCGGCTTCAGGAAACAGATGACAGACTCTATCTGCAAATGTTCTTCCGCTATCTTCACAAGAACCACAAACGGATCTATCTCCTTGTGGAGTCAGAGGAAGAAGGACGGCGGGTCTATGAATATCTGGAACACCGATATGGTGGTATTCAGGTGTGTGGAATGGCGAAGGTTTCCGCGCAGGATCGCGCAGACGATATGCTGGTCAATGCGATCAATGGTGCAGAAGTTGATTGTGTACTCTCGTTGCTCTCTTCGCCGCTTCGGGAAGATTTCGCGGTAAAAAATAAGAATCTTTTTAATGTCCGGTTGTTCCTGTGCCTTGGAAAAACTATGATTCCGGAGGAAAAAAGAAGATTTGGAAGTCGGAAGATCAGTCAGTTTTTGACGAAAGCATTGTTCAAAAAAGAGATAGAAAAGCAAAAGATAAGAAAATCATAAGAAATATCTTTTGGTTACTATGTACAGATTCGAAAAATGCGTTTTATAGTCAAAAAAGCGAGGAAATCAACAAAAAATTGTGATTTCCTCTTTATTTTTTTGTCAAAATATATTAGTATAGGTTCTATAAGTATGCAGTTTTCTAAAAAGTGCTATAATTTTGTTGTGGAAAATGTATATTGCAATGAGTGGAGGAGATGGAATATGATATCTAATCAAATACTTCAAAATACAATTGAAGGATTGAAAGGAATAACTAAGATTGACTTTTGTGTTATGGACACAGAAGGAAAGGTACTTGCAGGCACATTTGCAGAGCAGGTGAATCAGGGAGAAGAGGTTCGTTCGTTTGTAAAATCACCGGCGGACAGTCAGGTTATAAAGGGATATCAGTTTTTTAAGATTTATGATGAGCATCAGTTGGAATATATCCTTTTGGCTGATGGAGACAGAGAAGATGTTTATATGTTGGGAAAGATTGCGGTCTTCCAGATACAGAACCTGCTGGTGGCATATAAAGAACGCTTTGATAAAGATAATTTTATTAAAAATCTTCTGCTCGACAACTTGTTGTTAGTAGATATTTATAATCGTGCCAAAAAATTACATATTGACACAGAAGTCAGACGTGTTATCTTTATTATTGAGACAAAACACGAAAAGGACAGCAGTGCCCTTGACAATGTCCGGTCACTTCTCGGTGGAAGATCCAGAGATTTTGTGACAGCAGTAGATGAAAAGAATATTATAGTAGTGAAAGAGTTGGAAGTGTCTGACGGACACGCCGAGCTTGAGAAGATTGCAGAGAACATTTACGAGATTCTCAAGAATGACGGAGAGGAAGACATTTTGATTGCTTACGGAACAGTGGTAAATGATATCAAAGAGGTGTCGAAATCATACAAAGAGGCAAAACTTGCGCTTGATGTCGGCAAGATCTTCTTTAGTGAGAAGAGTATCATTGCGTACAGCACATTGGGGATAGGTCGTTTGATCTATCAGCTTCCGATTCCACTCTGTAAAATGTTTATCCGTGAGATTTTTGAGGGGAAATCACCGGATGATTTTGACGAAGAGACGTTAACAACGATTAACAAATTCTTCGAGAACAACCTGAATGTTTCGGAGACTTCCAGACAGCTCTATATCCACCGCAACACGCTGGTGTACCGTCTGGATAAACTTCAGAAAAGTACAGGACTTGATCTTCGTGTGTTCGAGGATGCTATTACATTTAAGATTGCACTTATGGTCGTGAAGTACATGAAGTATATGGAGTCGCTGGAATATTAGTAACGTAGGAGGAGCGTATGATTGAATTAAAAGAAGTAACGAAAGAGTACTCAAAAGGGGTTGCAGCTCTGAATGGAATCAATCTCAAGATTGAGCAGGGCGAATTTGTATTTATTGTAGGTGACAGTGGTTCGGGTAAATCAACACTGATCCGTCTGATCATGAAAGAATTAGATCCGACATCAGGAACTATCATTGTAAATGGCAATAATCTGAATCGTATGAAGCATAAAAAGATTGCCATGTACCGTAGAAATTTGGGTGTTGTATTTCAGGATTTCCGCCTGTTAAAGGACAGAAATATTTATGAAAATATTGCATTCGCACAGCGGGTAACAGAGACGCCTACGAGAGTGATCAAGAAAAAAGTGCCGGCGGCGTTGTCGCTTGTTGGTCTGGCACAGAAATATAAAGCATATCCGAAGGAATTGTCCGGTGGTGAGCAGCAGAGAGTTGCGATTGCAAGAGCCATTGTAAATGAACCGGCGATTCTTTTGGCGGATGAGCCTACCGGTAACCTCGACCCGACAAACTCATGGGAGATTATGAAGCTTTTGGAAGAAGCTAATGACAGAGGTACAACCGTATTAGTTGTTACACATAACCAGGAGATTGTAAACGAGATGAAAAAGCGCGTTGTGACAATGAAAAAGGGAGTCATTGTCAGCGATGAGAAAAAAGGTGGGTATAATAATGAGAATTAGTACATTTGGATATTCGATGAAACAAGGGGTGAAGAATATCAGGAGAAATAAAATGTTTTCCATTGCGTCTATTGTGACTATGGCGGCATGTATTTTTCTGTTTGGTCTTTTTTACTCCATTATCGTGAACTTTAACTATATTGTGGAAAAAGCTGAGGAAGGTGTTGCAATCACCGTATTATTTGATGAGGATACAACCAAGGAAGAGAAAGAAGACATCGGTGAGAAGCTGGAAGCGGCAGATGGGGTCCTGAAGATCAATTATGTCAGCGCAGAGGAAGCGTGGGAGAGCTTCCAGGATGAGTATTTTAAAGGATCAGAAGAAGCGGCAGAAGGATTCAAAAACGATAATCCACTTGCGAATTCTGACAACTACGAAGTATATATGTCCGATGTTTCAAAGCAGAAAGATGTAGTTAGCTATGCGGAAAGTCTGGACGGCGTGCGTAAGGTGAATAAGTCGGATGTTGTAGCCAAGACACTTACCAGTGTGAATAAGCTGGTTGGGTATGTATCTGTGGCGATCATTATCATTCTGCTTGCTGTATCAATCTTCCTGATCAGTAATACAGTTACTATGGGTATTACGGTAAGACGTGAAGAGATTGCGATCATGAAGTACATCGGTGCGAAGGATGGGTTCGTACGAGCGCCATTCGTATTCGAGGGTCTTCTCATTGGGCTTGTGGGAGCGATCATTCCACTTGTAATGTTGTACTTTATGTATGACAAAGCAGTGGCTTATATAATGACAAGATTCAGTCTTCTAAATAATATTATCGACTTCCTTCCGGTTATGCAGGTGTATAAGACATTACTTCCGGTTGGAATTGCACTTGGCGTCGGAATCGGTTTTGTAGGAAGTTTCTTCACAATCCGCAAGCATTTAAAAGTATAATTGCACAGAAAGAAAAGATGATATAGATCAGGGGTATAATTTATAACATCAGGGGGTATGAATGATGCGAAAGAGAAGAGTTGTAAGTCTTATGCTTGTTATGGTTCTGTGTATGGGGATGACCTTTCAGGCACAGGCTGCTAATCTGAGTGATGCCAAGAAAAAGGCGGAAGAGCTGGAATCGAAAAAGGAGGCTGCCCAGTCTGAAAAAGATTCACTGTCCACACAGTTGGAAGGAATCTTGACTGAGTCTGCAGAATTAGAGAAGCAGATTGCAGAGAAGGAAGAGGAATTAGCGCAGAAAGAAGATGAATTGATCGAGGCTCAGATTGATGAGAATAATCAATATGAGGATATGAAGAAACGGATTAAATACATGTACGAGAACGGTAACGCTGAATTTATGGAGATTCTGTTCCAGTCAGAAACGTTAAGTGATTTTCTGAATAATGCAGAGTATATTTCTACCATTTCAGAGTATGACAGAGATATGCTGGTAGAGTTCCAGGAGATTGTCAAGACCGTTGAAGAACAGGAACAGGCAATCCAAGAAGAGTACGACGAGATGGAAACGATGCAGAACGAACTCGTAGAGAAGCAGAATACCGTACAACAGCTGATCGATACGAAGAGTGATGAGATCAGTGACTTGGATAGTGAGATCGCTGCAAATAAAGACGAGATTGCCAAGCTGGAAGCGGCAGCGGCAGATGCGGCAAGAAAGCAGCAGGAGAAGAATTCAAGTATATCTCCGAACGCAGGAGCTTCCGTTGTGTCAGGAAACGGAATGTTTACTCATCCGTGTCCGGGTTACAGCAGAATCTCCAGTTACTTTGGATATCGTGAACAGCCGCTTGCAGGGGCGAGCACGAACCACAAGGGAATTGACTTTGCGGCGCCACAGGGAACGCCGATTTATGCTGCCGCAGCCGGAACAGTGACGTCTTCGGGCTATAGCGGCAAGGCAGGAAAGAGAATCGTGATCAACCACGGGAACGGCCTTGTGACCATCTATATGCACTGCCACACATTATATGTGAGTGCAGGAACAAAGGTAAGCAAGGGGCAGAACATTGCGGCAGTTGGAACGACCGGTAACTCCACAGGGAATCATCTGCATTTCCAGGTGAACTTAAATGGTACACCGGTAAACCCATTAAAGTATTTGTAGAATAGGACTTGAAATCGTGAAAAATAAAAAAAGGTTTTTACAAGGGGCGCTGACAGGCGCCCTTGTAACATTATTGGGAATCAGCCTTGTGTCCTGCGGGGTACTTGGGTATAAAAATGTTGTATCAAGAGAAGAAGAACGGAAACTGTCAGAACTTGACAGTCTCATAGAAAGTGATTATTTGGGCGATGTGGATGAAGATGCCCTAAAAGAAGGTTTGTACAAAGGCTATCTGGAAGCGCTTGGTGATCCGTATTCGGAATATTATGACGCTGAGGAGACTGCGAAGTTCAATGAAAATATGAGCGGTGAGTTCAGCGGGATCGGCGTAGTCATGAGTCAGGATCAGAAGAGCGGTCTTGTGACTATGGTGCAGATTTATAAAGAGTCACCGGCAGCGAAGGCAGGCTTGAAGGAAGGCGATATTCTCTTTCAAGTTGAAGGGAAAGATATCTCCGGTAAGAAGCTGGAAGAGATCGTGACAGAGATCAAAGGAGAAAAAGGTACGGAAGTGGAGATCACGGTATTACGCGGGACAGAAGGAGAGAAAGTTACGACTTCCGTTGTCCGGGATACCATTGAAGTTCAGACCGTAGAGTATGAGATGATGGAAGATCAGATCGGATATCTGGCTGTGTCAGAATTTGACTCCGTCACATATGAGCAGTATCAAACAGCGCTTAAAGATTTGGAAGCACAGGGGATGAAGGGGCTTGTGATAGATCTTCGCAATAATCCGGGCGGAAATCTTGATATTGTGTGCGAGATGCTGGATCTGATTCTTCCGAAAGGTCTTCTTGTCTATACAGAAGATAAAAATGGGGAAAAACAGGAATATACATCCGATGCAGCCTATGAATACGATGTGCCTATGACTGTCCTGATCAATGGAAACAGTGCAAGTGCTTCGGAAATTTTTGCCGGTGCTGTGCAAGATTATGAGAGGGCAGATATTGTGGGAACGACAAGCTATGGAAAAGGTGTTGTACAATCTGTCTATGCCTTGAAAGATGGAACTTGTGTGAAGCTTACGGTGGCAGAATATTTTACGCCGAAGGGAAGAAGCATCAACGGCAAAGGAATTAAGCCGGATGTAGAAGTAGAGTACGAATACAACGAGGAAGAGCCGGAAGCAGATAATCAACTGGAACGTGCGGTTGAAGTGTTGAAACAGAAAATGTAAGAAACAGTTTTGTTTGTAAAAATTGAAAATAATTTAAAAAGGAATGTCGGTTTGACATTCCTTTTTGTATTGCCTTGTGATAAAATAAGCGTAGTATGGAATTTTGTGCCGAATATTTTATGAGGCGGAAAGGATTGAAAATATGACGATATTGATCAAACATGGACATGTAGTTGATCCGCATACGAAACGGGATGGATGTTTTGACGTTCTCGTTGAAAATGAGAAGATTAAAGAGGTAGCAGAACAAATTGATGTGTCAGCTGACACAGTGCTTGATGCAAAAGGCTGCTATGTAATGCCGGGATTTATTGACCTTCATGTGCACTTGAGAGATCCGGGGCTGGAATATAAAGAGACGCTTGAGACAGGTGGAAAAGCAGCGGTAAGAGGCGGCGTAACAACCGTGTGCGCTATGCCAAATACAAAACCGGTGATCGATCAAGGGCAAAAGGTTTCGGATGTTCATAAGAGAGCAGCAGAGGAATCTCTGACACATGTGATACAGCTTGGCGCAGTGACGGTCGGACAGAAAGGAGAAGAACTTGCAGACATTAAAGGAATGGCAGAAGCCGGATGTCATGCAATCAGTGAAGATGGAAAATCTGTGATGAACGCTTCTCTTTACCGAAAAGGAATGAAGCTTGCCAAAGAAGCCGGAATCAGCGTGTTTGCACACTGCGAAGATATTTCTATGGTGGAAGGCGGCGTTATGAATGCAGATGAAAATGCCAAGAGATTGGGCTTGAAAGGTATTACAAATTCTGTGGAAGATGTGATCGTGGCAAGAGACATTTTACTTGCCAAAGAAACAGGTGTGAAGCTTCATTTATGTCATTGTTCTACAGCAGACAGTGTGAAAATGATCGCGCTTGCCAAGGAGGCAGGGCTTCCGGTGACCGGAGAAGTATGCCCGCACCATTTTATTTTGACATCGGATGACATTAAAGAGGATGACGGAAATTATAAAATGAATCCTCCGCTTCGAAGTAAAGAAGATGTGGAAGCTTTGAAGGAAGGACTGAAAAATGGTACGATGGATGTGATTTCCACTGACCATGCACCGCATGCGAAAGAAGAGAAAAACCGTTCCATCTCACAGGCGGCATTTGGAATCGTAGGTCTGGAAACTTCTGCGGCATTGACTTACACCGAACTTGTGAAGACGGGATACTTAAGCGTAATGGGAATGGCAGAGAAAATGAGCTATAATCCGGCGAAAGTATTGGGACTTGAAGATAAAGGTTCTGTATCAGAAGGTATGACGGCAGACCTTGTTATTTTCGATCCGAACAAACAGTATAAGATTGATAAGAGTACATTTGCATCCAAAGGAAAGAATACACCATTTGACGGATACGAAGTATGCGGAGAAGTTGCATATACACTTGTAGATGGAAAAATTGTATATGATCGTAACAAATAAAAAGATGAGTGAGAAAGGTTAGGGAGGAAGAATACAATGATCAACAAATTAGTAGAAAACATTAAGAAGACAGGAGCGCCTATCGTAGTAGGATTAGATCCGATGTTGAACTATATTCCGGAACAGGTTCAGAAGAAAGCATTTGCCGAGTACGGAGAGACACTGGAAGGCGCCGCAGAGGCAATCTGGCAGTTCAATAAAGAAATCGTAGACAAAACTTATGACCTCATTCCGGCAGTGAAGCCGCAGATTGCTATGTACGAACAGTTTGGACTTCCGGGATTAGAGGCATTTAAAAAGACTGTAGATTACTGTAAAGAGAAAGGGCTTGTTGTAATCGGAGATATCAAACGAGGAGATATCGGTTCCACATCCGCTGCATACGCAGTAGGACATCTTGGTAAAGTTCAAGTGGGAAGTAAGACCTATGTGCCATTTGATGAAGATTTCGTAACGGTAAATCCTTACCTTGGTTCCGATGGAGTGAATCCTTTCCTTGATGTTTGTAAAGAAGAGAAAAAGGGAATTTTCGTACTTGTAAAAACATCCAATCCATCCAGTGGTGAATTTCAGGATCAGCTTGTTGATGGAAGACCGTTGTACGAATTGGTAGGAGAGAAAGTAGCAGCATGGGGCGAGCAGCACATGGGAACTGACTACAGCTATGTAGGAGCAGTCGTAGGGGCAACTTATCCGGAAATGGGAAAAGTGCTTCGTAAAGTCATGCCAAAAGCGTATATCCTCGTACCGGGCTACGGCGCACAGGGCGGAAAAGGAAAAGACCTTGTACACTTCTTCAACGAAGACGGATTAGGAGCAATTGTAAATTCATCAAGAGGAATCATTGCAGCATACAAACAAGAAAAATACGCAGCGATAGGCGCAGAAAACTTCGGAGACGCATCAAGAGCAGCAGTAGAAGACATGATCGCTGATATCCGCGGAGCGTTGGAAAACAGTAAATAAAATGTTGAAAAATTAACTGGGGACGTAGCAAAGTGCAAAAAGTCTACGTCCCAAAAGGAGATTATCATGGCAGAAAAGAAGAAAGAGCAGGCACTTGTTGTCTCTCAGAAGATGCTGGCAGAAGGCATTTTCAGTATGTGGATTAAAACAGAGGCGGCAGCAGATGCAAAGCCGGGTCAGTTTATTTCTATGTATACGAACGATGGAAGCAAGCTGCTCCCGCGCCCGATCAGTATCTGCGAGATTGACAGAGAAGAGGGAATGTTAAGAGTTGTGTACCGTGTGACGGGTGAAAATACAGGAACGGAGCAATTTTCTAAGATGGAAGCCGGAGATACGGTTCCGGTGATCGGTCCTCTTGGAAATGGTTTCCCTGTAGAGAAAGCAAAAGGTAAGAAAGTCTTTCTTATGGGCGGCGGTATCGGTGTTCCGCCGATTCTGGAACTTGCAAAGGAAATGGATTGTGAGAAGAAGCAGATCGTGGTTGGATATCGGGATGCTCAGACATTCTTGAAAGAAGAGTTTGAAGAAAATGGAGAGCTGTACATTTCCACAGAAGACGGAAGCGTGGGTACAAAAGGAAATGTTATGGATGCTATCAAAGAGCAAGGTTTAGAAGCTGACATGATCTATGCGTGTGGTCCGACTCCTATGCTTCGCACTATTAAGGCTTATGCTGAGGAAAATGAAATTGAGTGCTATATTTCTCTGGAAGAGAGAATGGCATGTGGAATCGGCGCATGTCTCGCCTGTGTTTGCAAGAGCAAAGAAAAAGACGGTCACAGCAATGTACACAATAAACGGGTATGCAAGGATGGTCCGGTATTCTTATCAACGGAGGTGGAAATCTAATGAGTACGAAGAAACAGAGTTCCGTGGATATGAGTGTAAACATCGCAGGAGTTGAGTGGAAGAATCCGGTGACAGTTGCATCGGGGACATTTGGTTCCGGTGAAGAATTTTCTGAATTTGTAGATTTAAACAAATTGGGGGCAGTGACAACAAAAGGTGTGGCAAATGTTCCTTGGGCAGGAAATCCTACACCGAGAGTCGCAGAAGTATACGGTGGAATGATGAACGCCATTGGCTTGCAGAATCCGGGAATCGATCTCTTCTGTGAAAGAGACATTCCTTTTCTGAAGAAATATGATACGAAGATCATTGTAAATGTATGCGGTCATGCACCGGAAGAATATTTGGCAGTTGTGGAACGGTTGGCAGATGAGCCCATAGATATGATGGAAATCAATATCTCCTGTCCAAATGTAAATACAGGCTTCCTTGCATTCGGTCAAGATGCTCGTCACGTAGAAGAGTTGACAAGCCAGATCAAAAAACTTGCAAAACAGCCGGTGATCATGAAACTGACGCCAAACGTGACAGATGTGACGGAAATTGCAAGAGCTGCAGAGGCAGGCGGAGCAGACGCAGTGTCTCTGATCAATACATTAACTGGAATGAAGATTGACATTAACCGCAAGACATTTGCGTTGGCAAATAAGACCGGAGGCGTGTCAGGACCAATCGTGAAACCAATTGCTGTCCGCATGGTATATCAAGTGGCGCAGGCAGTCAACATTCCAATTATTGGAATGGGCGGTATTTCCAGTGCGGAAGATGCGATTGAATTCCTGCTGGCAGGAGCAAGCGCAGTATCTGTAGGAACTGCGAATTTCCATGATCCTGCAACAACGCTGAAAGTCATTGACGGTATTGAGGCTTATATGAAGAAAAACGGTTTTGAGCATGTCTCAGACATGGTGGGAATTGTGAAATAAAGTTCTTATAAAAAAATAAAAAACGGGGATCATGCGTAAAACGTGATCCTCGTTTTTTTAGTAAGTGATTCCTTTAAATGAATTTGAATAAAATCGATTCCACTTTATGAATGTGGTTTGTAATTACTTCTTGCAACTATCTTCGTTGAAGTTACATTTCCGTTTTCATCATAATATTTGCGGTAAGTTTCTGCACTCATTTCACCGGTCTTTTTAATCTCTACTTCAATTCTTTTCTTATCAGAAGCAGCCCCCAGAATCTTGAAATTGATCGTTCCGCCGCTGTAAGATGCAGAGATTTTGATCGGATAAGAGAAATTATTTTTGAATTTGAATTCCGGTCCGCCCCATGATACCGTTGCGTCCATACCCATTGGAAGGTAGGAAACAGGCATGGAATGATTGGCGCGGGTAACGATTTCGAGGTCTGTGTGAAGGACTGCTGCAAATAAAGTAGAAGAGACCTGACAAATACCGCCGCCTAATTGTTCCACAACCTCTCCATCGGAGTAAGCGCCGGCTGGCTGGTAACCTTTGTCAGCAGTACGTTCACCTAATGTGTCGTTATAGGAGAATGTTTCGCCCGGAAGTAAGATTACTCCGTTACAGGATTTTACTGCGAGCGAGATGTTCGTTCTTCGACCTTCGCTTCCGCCTCCGGTTGTAGAATAGCTGGCAAGCTCTGTAGTAAATAGATTGCTCTTAAGTTTTTCGGTAGTAACTTCCGGCTCTTCAACTGAAAGTGGAATCTCAATCTCGCCACCTAGTTCGCAGGCATCATATTGGCTTTGTGCTTCTTTAACATCAAAAGAAATGGTGTTCTGTGATGGAACGACCTCATAGTTATTCGATTTGTCCAAAGTTGCGTTTTTCTTTTCTTTGTGAATTTCGTCATATACTTTTTGGAAATCCACATCCTGTGGACCTTTTTCTGTCATTGGGCAGGTGATAGAACTGGAATAGTCATGTTTATCTACTGCTTTTATAATTTGTTTCTCCAATGTTTCCCAGTCAGCGCCCTCTTTGTTGATACCTTTGTGGATCACAAGCACTGTGTCAGTCACTTCCCATGTAGTCTCCGATGCCGGATCTCTCTGAGGGAGCCCAGATTCGGCAATGGAATCAGTCAGCGTTTTGGCTGATTTTGAAACAGGATATACCGTGACCTCTTTTTCCTTGCCATAAAGCGTCTTTGATAATACCCAGTCAATGCCACGCAGCAAAAAGCCACGGTGTCCCAGTTTGTAGATTTTATCAACATTTTTTGAAACGTTATAGTCAAGAACCGGAGTAATATTTACTTTGTAAGTTTCACTATTATACTGAACGCTTAAAGTTGTGTCTTTGTATTTCTTTTCTAAATTTTTCGCAAGAGCATCTGTCGCTTCTTTTTTGGTCATTCCTTTTAGAGAAATTCCATTGGCAGTCACATTTTTCCAGATGACTTTGTTGTCAAGTTCGAAACATGCAAGACAATAAAGTGCAATTAGTATAGCGAAAATACTACAGATTATAATCATGCGTTCTACTTTTTTCTTATGCCGCAGTTTGATCTTTTGAGTTAAGTTTCTTTTTTTCATATGTATACAAATCCCCTATTAATAAAAAACCCTTATGTATCTTTTGAACTCTGCTATTATACTCCAAAAATGAAAAAGGGGAAAGAGAATTAACAAAAAATATATAATACTTAAAAATTTTTTAAAAATTATATTGTCAGTGAACGGATACAGGTTGATATCTGCTTTGAAATTCAGCAGAATAAATAACAGATAAATGATGATTGGTATTGGAGAAAATCGGAACTTATGGCGGTAGAGAAGGTAAAAGAATATTTGAGAACATATCATATGGAAGAAAGGATTTTGGAGTTTGATGTATCAAGCACTACCGCAGAGCTTGCTGCTCAGGCGGTTGGGTGCGAGCCGGAGTATGCCCGTTTGCAGTGAAAGAAGGTGTCCACACTTATCTTGACGAATCGCTGAAAAGATTCGAAACAGTATATCCGGCGGCGGGAAGCGCCAACAGTGCGGTGAGATTAACTCCGCAGGAATTGGAGCAGTGCATAGAAAATGTGACATGGATTGATGTGTGCAAATAATCTTGAAACTTGTGATAATCCTGTGCGTTCAGAAAACATATTGACAAATACGGAGTGTATGTTAGAATGGATTCAATAAATAGAAAGGGCACATTCGTGTAAGGTGAAGAAATGATTAACAGATAATTTTTAAAGTAACACACAAAAGTAAGAGGTAAATGCTGTAATGGACAGCTTTGTTTGTGTACGCTTGATCAAATTATCTTTCATCATTCTTTTATACTATTTGACGGGTGTTCTGTGTTGATTGTATAGTTAAGTGTTGTGATGTAAGGCTTTTTTGCGTATGCAAAAGAGCCTTTTTCTTTGTAGCAAACAGGTTTAAATAAAGGGGGGGATTTTGAAATGTCAATGATTCGGATTGAAAATCTTACATACTATTATCCATCAAGCTTTGATCCGGTTTTTGAAAATGCAAACTTTCAAATTGATACAGAATGGAATCTTGGTTTTGTTGGAAGAAATGGACGAGGGAAAACAACTTTGTTGAAAATATTACTTGGGGAATATGAATATAGCGGAAGAATAATAAGTTCTGTGTTGTTTGACTATTTTCCATTTCCTGTTTCGGATAAGGCACAAATTACAGATGAGGTTCTGGCTGAAATCTGTCCAAACGCTCCGAAATGGGAGCTGATGCGAGAATTATCTTATCTTAAAGTGGAAGAAGATGTGTTGTGGCGTCCGTTTGAAACATTATCAAATGGGGAGCAGACCAAGGTACTGCTTGCGGCTCTTTTCCTGAAAGAGGGAAATTTTCTTCTGATCGATGAACCGACAAATTTGAAAGACAGCAGAAATTTGAACGGAATCAAAACGAACGATTGCGGAAAGATATCCGGCGCCTAAAGGAATCAGCAAAACAGTCTGAAGGCTGGTCGAATAAAGTAGAGGCATCAAAAAGAGGAGCGGCGGATAAAGGATATGTGGGACATAAAGCGGCAAAAATGATGAAACGTTCCAAAGTAGCCCAAGCAAGGCAGGAAAAAGCGCTTATGGAGAAATCAAAATTACTTAAAAATGAAGAGTCTGTAGACTCGTTAAAACTAAATCCACTTATTTATCATAGTAATACGCTTGTCTCTTTTTCAGATACAGCGATTATTTACGATCATAACCAGATTTGTGATCCGGTGACTTTTAAGGTGGAGCGAGGAGAAAGAGTAATCATCGATGGAAAGAATGGGAGCGGGAAAAGCAGTCTATTAAAATTATTGCTGAAATATCCCATCGAGCATACCGGGAAGGTGGAACTAGGTTCGGGAGTGATTATTTCTTATGTGCCGCAGGATACTTCTTATTTAGAAGGGACGTTGACGGAATTTGCCGACAAATATAAATTAGAGGAAAGTCTATTCAAAGCGGTACTTAGGAAAATGGACTTTGAGCGAATACAATTTAAAAAGGACATGAGAGAATTTTCAGAAGGTCAGAAGAAAAAAGTGTTGCTTGCCAAAAGCTTATGCGAACCTGCGCATTTATATGTGTGGGACGAACCGTTGAATTATATCGATGTGTATTCAAGAATGCAGATTGAAGAGCTGATCAAAGAATTTGCCCCCACGATGCTGCTGGTTGAACATGACGTGACTTTCAGAGATCAGATCGCGACGAAGATTGTAGAAGTGTAAAATAAATTGTTTGTGAATATGTTTACAGTAAAATATGAGATACAAGTATGAAATACTGCGTTAGAAAAGATCAAAAAAGGTATCTTGTCAGACAAGAAAAATTTACAGATGGGATTAGGAATGTTAAAATATAGGAAGGACATCAAAGGCGAGAAGGAGAACGGAGGAATGGATATTAGAAAAAGTGATCGTAGTTTTCAGCAGTGGTGTGATTGTGATCTGTATGATCGTGGCAGTTGCTTCGGTTATGAAATAGCTTGTGTCTAAAAATACGAAAATAATTTTTACATAGAAGGGACTACACATGGAATTAAAAAAATTAACGAAGAACATTTATTATTTACCTCATGAGCCGGAAGTTGACAGACCTATGTTGGCTTATGTTAAAGGAGAGAAATATTCTTTGGCTGTTGATGCGGGCTACTCGTTCTGCCATGTCAAAGATTTTTATGAAGCAATCGAGTTAAATAAGTTTGGAATCCCTGATTTTACAGTGATTCCACAAGTGAGGACTTTTTTAATGACGGATATATGGATAAAGATAAATTGAACTTTTTGATTCGGACAATTCACTCGATAGATTGCCAATATTGTGTTCTCAGCCATTGCGAGCCATTGGAGAAAGAAGATTTGTTATATTATTTGGAAAGCGTTATTTAACAGAGAAAGAGGGAGTTTACATGAAATTGATTGGCAGTAGAAAGTTGACGTGGGTGATTTGTGGCACAGGTGTATTATTGGCATTGGCAGGTGTTGTATTTTTGCCGCAAATGATCCCAGTGCATTTTGCAAATGGAATAGCGGACGATTTTGGAAATAAAATAGAAATCTTCTTATTTCCTGTTTTGTTGCTTATTATTACAATATTAACTGGAAATGAGAAGGTAAAATATTTCTTGATATATTCTAGCACCATTCAAAAACTTTTTTGACAGATGTACAATATAATCTAATGACAGATGGAGTCCTTGGGATTGTTTTGTTAGCGGGAATTTATGTCATTTACGCTTCGTTTGCCTAAAAATAAGGTGTTGTAACCGAGTGAATAGAAAGAGAATTTACAAAATGTTTATTAGAGAATATCAATCATCAGATTGTGAGGAAATAATAAAGCTTTTAATCGTATGAGTAGAAGAGAAATAATACAGAAGAGTAATGCCCTAAGAAAAAATAAATGTATGATAAGGAGACTAAAACAATGAATTTTAACGCCATTCACCATATAGCGATCATTTGCTCTGATTATGACGCTGCCAAAGACTTTTATGTTACGAAACTTGGCTTTCCGGTAATCCGTGAAAATTATCGACCGGAACGTGATGATTGGAAGATCGATCTACGTATCAATGAGACAACAGAATTAGAGTTATTTATTATGAAGAACCATCCGCAGCGACTTAGTCCGGAAGCTTATGGACTGAGGCATCTGGCGTTTCAAGTTGAGAATGTACCTGCGGTGGTAGAGAAGTTAGAGGCAATGAATATTCCGTGTGAACCTGTCCGATTTGATACATTTACAGGAAATCGGATGACCTTTTTCCACGATCCGGATGGCTTGCCACTTGAGATACATGAATAAGAATTGTTGCTTGTTCCGAAAGAATCGAACGCTCCTTGATTGAAATAACAGGGGATGTATGATAAAATTGAAAAGATTTAACAGATCTTTTCTGAATAAAAAATAAAAGCCGGCAGGCATGTGAATATTAGGAGGTTTTAGAAGATATGGAAACATACAAACAGGAATTTATTGAATTTATGGTAGAGAGTGATGTACTCAAATTTGGCGAATTTACATTAAAGAGCGGAAGAAAATCCCCATTCTTTATGAATGCGGGCGCTTATGTGACTGGTTCACAGCTTAAGAGACTGGGAGAGTATTATGCGAAAGCCATTCACAATACATACGGGGACGACTTTGACGTGCTTTTCGGACCTGCATATAAGGGAATTCCGTTGGCAGTTGTAACAGCAATTGCTTACAATGAGTTATATGGAAAAGAAGTAAGATACTGCTGTGACCGTAAGGAAGAGAAGGACCACGGTGCAGATAAGGGAAGTTTCCTTGGAAGCTCACTGAAAGACGGAGACAGAGTTATTATGGTTGAAGACGTTACCACTTCCGGTAAATCTATGGAGGAGACCGTTCCGAAGGTGAAAGGTGCTGCGGATGTTGAAATCGTAGGACTTATGGTGTCTTTAAATCGTATGGAAGTTGGAAAAGGCGGAGAAAAATGTGCTCTTGACGAAGTGAAGGAGTTATATGGCTTTGATACAGCAGCGATTGTAGATATGGCTGAAGTGGTAGAACATCTTTATAATAGAGAGTGTCAGGGAAAAGTTGTGATCGATGATACATTAAAAGCAGCGATTGACGCATATTATAAACAGTACGGTGCAAAGTAGAGCGGAGGAAAAAATATGAACGAGAAAGCTTATAAAGCTATGAATTTTGCAGGTGTTTCTAACATTGTGATCGGAGTTGTGGTTGCAGTGGTGGGAGTTGCAGCCGGAGTGCTCGCTATTATAAGCGGTGCGCGCCTCTTGAAAGATAAAAAAGGACTTACATTTTAGTGAGACAATAAAGGAGTGCTAATTTTTTGAATTCTAAGAGAAGAAAAAGAGTTCGTATTCTTGGAAAGATATTGTTTGTATTATATATCGGGTTTATTATCTATTTTTTATTGTTTTCTGATTTGTATGGGCGTACTGGGCAGATGGATACTTATCGCTATAATCTGGAGCTTTTTAAGGAAATTAAAAGGTTCTGGAATTATAGAGTTCAAGTAGGCTTTTTTGCTATGTTTACAAATTTATTCGGGAATGTAGTAATTTTTGTCCCGTTTGGATTTTTTATGCCCATGGCGAGCAAATACAGAAGCTTCTTTTCTACATTGTTTTATAGCTTTGGACTGAGCCTTTGTGTAGAGACATTCCAACTACTTACCAAAGTGGGTAGTTTTGATGTGGATGATCTTTTGTTAAATACCCTTGGAGGAGTGGTCGGCTATATGATATTTGTGATAGGTGCGAGAATAAGGAGACAACATGATCATAAAAAGAAGACGAAGAACTACAGAAGAAGATAGAGCAAAAGAACTGGCAAAAGCCAGAGAGAAGCGACGGAAAAAGATGATACGTACAAAGTACGGTCAAGCGCCCAAGCGTCATGCAAGACAAGGAATCAAGTCCTGTATGTATTTTGTGTTGGCTGCATTTGTGTTACTTCTTATGGTATCAGTTTCTTTTGCTGCAAAAGGAAAGGTCGGCATACTGGTTGGATTTGCAGGCCTTTTTGTGCTTGTTATGGCAGGACGTGGGCTGGCGTCAGGGATACGCGGGTTCAAAGAGAGAGATAAGAATTACATAACATGTAAGGTGGGAACGATTTGCTGCGGGCTGTTGATTCTCGGCATGTGTGCAATATTTATCAGGGGGCTTTTTTAAATGATGAAGTTAAGATATGAGTTGGCAATTTCCCGTATTCGGGAGATGATGGATGAAGAGACAGTAGAAGAGAAATTTCGGGATTATTTCAGAACGGTGGGAAAGTTTATTTTGCTCATTGATGAAACGAACCGAAAATTGAAGGATGGAAGTTTTGAGAAATATTCTATGGAAGAATTGAAAGCATGGAATACAAAGCTTTATGAAGATATCCTTGCGGATACATATAACATAAGCTATGGAAATCCGGCTTATGCAGTAGAAAAATTAGGTGCGGAGTACGGATCTGTGTTGAGTGCCTTGTATGCAGAGATCCGCGGAGCGATTTCTTATGTGTATGAGCAGAACGTGGAGTATCTGGATATTTTATTTGAGCTGTTTATTGAGGTGTATAATCAGTTTGAAGGAGAACCTTCTATTAAAAATATTAAGGATACTATTTACTGGTACGCAAGTGATTACTGTGATGTGTTTGTGGCAGACCGAATCATAGATCAGGTGGATGCAAATAGATCTTTTGCTGCGGATATTATTAGACAAAGTGATCTTACGGATCTTCGTTATCTCTATTCTTTTGGAGAATATATCAGTGACAGTGAGCTTCGTACTGCCAGACATTTGCTGGAATTGGACGAGTCCGTTATTGTAAAGATGGCAGATGTCTATACAGAAGGATATCGGATTGGGTTTGTAAATACAGGGAAGGATCTCTCCAAAAAGAAAACAGTAAATATCCGTTATGTGCTCGGCTTTGAGCGTGTAGTCAAAAAAGCTATTGAAAATTTTGAAAAGATGGGGCTGTCTCCGGTTATTTACCGTTCCGGTGTCAGTATGCTTACTAAGAGACAACATTTGAAGATCGGATATTATGGGGCGATTGCAAATAAACAATACGAATACGATCACAGAGATGATCAAGCACTATTTTTAGATAAGAAATTTGTTGAGAGAAAACTGGAAGTTATGCAGACGACCTATGAGCGCTGCAAAGATCTGGCGAGCGTATTTGCGGGACCAGCCTGCATTGAGATGTTTGGGGAAGAACCGTTTGTGCCGGAAGTAAAAGAAGAAGTGCTTACGCTAAGTGAAAAACAGCGTGAGTTGTCAGTGTCATTTGACAGCCGTCAGAGCCAGATGGTGAACAATTATATTCCGGGCGACGAGAGAAGTTTTACGATCATTGCCTATCCGGTACCGGAGATTGGCGATAAGTACGAAGAAATCTTTGATGAGATTATCCGAATTAACACACTGGATGCAAAAGTATATGAAAAAGTACAGCAGACATTGATCGATGCACTGGATCAGGGGACTTGCGTGCGGATTCTGGGTGGGAATGGAAATCATACGGATTTGACCATACAGCTTCATCCGTTAAAAGACCGAGAGAAAGAGACCATTTTTGAAAACTGTGTGGCTGATGTAAATATTCCGGTAGGAGAGGTGTTTACATCACCTGTCTTAGAAGGAACAAACGGAGTGCTCCATGTGAGCAAAGTTTATCTGAACGAACTTCAGTATCAAGATCTTGAGATTACTTTTGCAAATGGAATGATTGCAGATTATAATTGTAAGAATTTTGAGAGAGAGTTAGAAAATAAAGAGTATATACAAGAGCATGTATTGCACAGACATGCGACGCTCCCACTCGGCGAATTTGCTATCGGAACAAATACGACAGCCTATGTGGCAGCGAAGAAATATGGCATTGAAGACAAGATGCCGATTCTCATTGCAGAGAAGATGGGACCTCATTTTGCGGTGGGAGATACGTGTTATAGTTGGAGTGAAGATATCCAAGTTTATAATCCCAATGGAAAAGAAATTATTGCAAGAGACAATTCTGTTTCCATTCTTCGAAAAAAGGATGTGTCCAAAGCGTATTATCATTGTCATACAGATATCACCATTCCTTATGAAGAATTAAAGAGTATTACAGTGATTACGAAGGATGGAAAAGAGATTTTACTCATTGAAAATGGAGAATTTGTACTTTCAGGCACAGAAATTTTAAATGAACCATTGAAAAATACTTATAAATAAGGTAACATTTATACGAATAGCTTATGAATAAAGAAAGGATGAAGATTATGCCAAGAGTAGGAATTGTTATGGGCAGTGACTCAGATCTGAAAGTGATGAGTAAAGCAGCCGCAATGTTGGAGGAATTAGGGGTAGACTATGAAATGACGATCATTTCTGCACATCGTGAGCCGGACGAACTGATTGAATGGACACGCAGTGCAGAGGGACGGGGAATGAAAGTTATGATCGCAGGTGCAGGAATGGCAGCAGCGCTTCCGGGTATGTGTGCAGCATTATTTACTCTTCCGGTGATTGGAGTTCCTCTTTCCGGTAAAAGCTTAGACGGTATGGACGCAGTATTTTCAATTATGCAGATGCCGCCGGGAGTTCCGGTTGCAACAGTTGCAATTGATGGTGCTAAAAATGCGGCAATCCTTGCAGCAAAGATTCTTGCGGCTTCTGATGATGCGTTGCTTGACAGATTGAAAGCTTATACATCTGAAATGAAAGAGCAGGTTAAGGCAAAAGCAGCGAAACTTGACGAGATTGGTTACGAGGCATATCTGAATAACAAATAGAAAAATCATATAAAGGAGACGGGTTATGGATTATAAAAAAGCGGGCGTTGATATTGAAGCAGGTTACAGATCAGTGGAGCTTATGAAAGAGCATGTAAAGAAAACGATGCGTCCGGAGGTTCTTGGCGGACTTGGTGGATTTTCGGGAGCATTTTCTCTTGCTAAGATTAAAGAGATGGAAGAGCCGGTACTTTTGTCAGGAACAGACGGATGTGGAACAAAGGTGAAATTGGCAATGATCATGGATAAGCATGACACGATTGGTATTGATGCGGTAGCTATGTGTGTCAATGATATTGCATGTGCCGGTGGCGAACCGTTATTTTTCCTTGACTATATTGCATGCGGTAAGAACTATCCGGAGAAAATCGCATCAATTGTAAGTGGTGTTGCGGAAGGATGTCTTCAGTCAGAGGCAGCGCTGATCGGCGGTGAGACAGCAGAGCATCCGGGACTTATGCCGGAGGAAGATTATGATCTGGCTGGATTTGCAGTTGGCGTATGTGATAAGAAAGATATGATTACAGGTGAGAATCTGAAAGCTGGTGATGTGTTGATCGGAATGGCATCTTCTGGTGTGCATAGTAATGGATTTTCCCTTGTGAGAAAAGTGTTTGAAATGACAAAAGAGTCACTGGATACTTATTATGATGAACTCGGTATGACGCTTGGAGAAGCGCTTCTTGCACCAACAAGAATCTATGTGAAGGCATTGAAGAGTATTAAGGAGTCCGGCGTGGTTGTAAAAGCGTGCAGCCATATCACAGGCGGTGGCTTTTATGAAAATATTCCGAGAATGTTGATTGATGGAACGCATGCAGTAGTTGAAAAAGACAGCTATCCGATTCCACCGATCTTTAAGCTCCTTGCAGAAAAAGGAGATATTACAGAGCAGATGATGTACAATACATACAACATGGGACTTGGCATGATCGTAGCAGTGGATAAGGAAGACGTGGAAAAGACAATGAAAGCTATTGAATCAGCTGGCGATAAACCATATATTGTCGGTCACATTGAAGCAGGAGATAAAGGAGTTACCTTATGTTAAATGTGGTAGTACTTGTATCCGGCGGCGGAACGAATCTGCAGGCGATCATTGATGCAGTAGAGTCCGGTCAGATTACCAATACGAAGATTGCAGGTGTAATCAGTAACAACAAAAATGCTTATGCGCTGGAACGTGCAAAGAAACATGGAATACCGAGTCTTTGCATTTCTCCAAAACAATTTGCATCCAGAGAAGAATTTAATGAACAGTTTCTGGAAAAGGTGAATGAACTTCATCCGGATTTGATCGTATTGGCTGGATTCCTTGTTGTGATTCCGCCGGCTATGACTGAAACATACAGAAACCGGATCATCAATATCCATCCTTCACTCATTCCGTCTTTTTGCGGAACGGGATTTTATGGGCTGAAAGTACATGAAGCGGCTCTTGCCCGCGGAGTAAAGGTTGTAGGAGCTACTGTGCATTTTGTGGATGAAGGAACCGATACTGGACCGATTATTTTGCAGAAAGCGGTAGAAGTAGAACCAGGAGATACGCCGGAGGTGCTTCAAAGACGTGTGATGGAACAGGCGGAGTGGAAGATTCTTCCAAGGGCGATTGATCTGATCGCGAATGGAAAAGTGTCAGTTGTAGAAGGAATTACTGTTATTAAGGAATAGAGAAAAGCATAAGGGTATGCAAAAAATGTATACTCTTATGCTTGTGTTGTTTTCAGATAGGAGGAAATGAAATGAATGTATTGATTGTAGGAAGCGGCGGAAGAGAGCATGCGATTGCATATTGCGTGGCAAAAAGTGAGAAAGTAGATAAGATTTATTGTACTCCGGGAAATGCAGGAATTGCTCAGTTAGCAGAGTGTGCGCCGATCGGAGCGATGGAATTTGATAAAATTGTAGCATTTGCAAAAGAAAAAGAAGTAGATCTGGTGATTGTAGGAATGGATGATCCACTTGTAGGTGGGCTTGTGGATGAATTGGAAGCGGCAGGTATCCGAGCGTTTGGACCGAAGAAAAATGCTGCGATTTTAGAGGGATCTAAAGCATTTTCAAAGGATCTTATGAAGAAATATCACATTCCGACAGCGGCGTATGAGAATTTTACCGATCCTGATAAAGCGCTTGCTTATCTGGAAACTGCAAAATTCCCAATTGTGTTAAAGGCAGATGGGCTGGCGCTTGGGAAAGGTGTACTGATCTGTCAGAATCTGGAAGAGGCAAAAGAAGGCGTGAAAGAAATCATGCTGGATAAGAAGTTTGGCACTGCGGGAAATGAAATGGTCGTTGAAGAATTTATGACAGGCCGCGAGGTGTCCGTGCTTTCATTTGTTGACGGAAATACAATTAAAACTATGACATCCGCGCAGGATCATAAGCGTGCAGGAGATGGCGATACAGGCTTAAATACAGGAGGAATGGGAACATTTTCCCCAAGTCCGTTCTACACGAAAGAAGTAGAAGAATTCTGTGAGAAGTATATTTATCAAGCGACAGTAGATGCGATGAAAGCAGAGGAAAGACCATTTAAGGGAGTTATTTTCTTTGGTTTGATGCTGACAGAAGATGGACCGAAGGTGCTGGAGTACAATGCAAGGTTTGGAGATCCGGAAGCTCAGGTTGTCCTTCCGAGAATGAAAAACGATATCATAGAAGTGGTGGAGGCTTGTATTGACGGAACCTTGGATCAGATCGATCTGCAATTCGAGGACAATGCGGCAGTCTGCGTAGTGCTCGCCAGCGAAGGCTATCCTGTAAAGTACGAAAAAGGATTAGAAATCACCGGATTGGAAGCGTTTGAAAAAGAGGAAGGATATTATTGCTTCCATGCGGGAACCCGTGAAGAAAGCGGAAAGATTCTTACGAACGGAGGCCGCGTGCTTGGAATTACAGCCAAGGGAAAAGATTTAAAAGAAGCTCGCGCAAATGCCTATGCGGCAACTGAGTGGGTGCAGTTTGATAATAAATATATGCGTCACGATATCGGAAAAGCAATTGATGAGGCGTAGAAATTATATTGCATAAAGATAAAGAGCAAGGTTAAAAAGTAGGCTGTACTGGAAATAAGTACAGCCTACGGTATTTTTATAGCGTTGTCTTTGCGAAAATTCTAATAATTGCCTAATTTACCAAGATAGCGATCCAGTTTCTTCAGTTTCTTTTCTAATCCTTTTACTTTATGGCTGATTGTTTCAAGTAGCGCTTCAGTCACAAACTGTGGGGCAATCAATGAATTGAAAAACGCATTGCTGTCTACCGGTACAGTAAAAAGTACTGTAGCATAGGGGGCTAAAAGAGCGCTTGGCTTGTCAGTGATCAGGATGATCGATGCGCCATTTTCTTTTGCAAGTTCTACAGTGACTTTATCAAGAGAAGAGTACCGCGGGAAACTGAAAACGATCAGACAATCATCCTTAGTAATGTTATGCATATGGTCAATTGGTGTGATAGAACTTGAATTTGTAGTCTCCACATTTGTCAGCATATGTTTTAGATATAATAAGAAGTAGTCTGCCAGACAGGCATTTCCTCTGGAAGCCGCCACATATTTGTGTTTACTTGAAATGATTATATCTGCAGCTTCTTCGAACAATGCGGGGGTGTTACTGGTAAAGACTGATTCCAGATTTTTTGCTGCATTCTTTAAATGCCGCTTGATGTAATCGGAATTGTTGTCAAATTTGGCGCGTTTTACAACTCGCTGAGCAGGAACAGTAATCGTGCTGGATATACTTAACACTTTATCCTGGTAATCTTTTCTCAGAGATTTTTGAAAATCCATGAAACCACTGAAGCCAAGAGATCGGCTGAAGCGGATAACGGAAGATTCACTGACACCGAGTTTGGCAGCAATTTCAGTAGATGTCATAAAACAAGCATCGGCAGAATTGTCCAATATATATTCTGCAATCATTTGTTGTGTCTTTGTCAGGCTGGCATTGTGGATTATTTCTCGTAGTTCTTTCATAACAAATACCTCAATATTGTACGATAGAAAATGATATCGTGTGATACTAATTAAATTTAAGCATGAAAATGTAAAATTTGCAAGTGGAATTGTAGACACAAATGATATGAATTTAACAAAAATAAAAGTTTTCGTGAAAAAAATAACTTTTATTGAATAATATAAGATGGTGTGTTACTATGATTTTAGAGACAAATGAACAATATTTTTCAGATGATAAAGAATATGAAGAATATTATTCAAAAGAGTGTCGGCTGTGAGCGTTGCCGAGGACGTAAAAATTTTTATTCAAAATCGGGAGGTAATACAAGTGAAAGTAGGATGTGTAAAAGAGATTAAAAACAATGAGTTTCGTGTAGGTATGACACCTGATAATGTAAAAGCATATGTAGGTGCTGGACATGAGGTTTATATCGAGAAAGGCGCTGGAGTAGGTTCAGGATTTATGGATCCGGAGTACGAAGAAGCAGGAGCTAAGATGATCGATTCTGCTAAAGAGGTATGGGATACTGTTGAAATGATGATCAAAGTAAAAGAACCATTGCCAGAAGAATATCCATTATTCCATGAAGGATTGATTCTTTATACATATCTTCACCTTGCAGCAGACAAACCACAGACAGATGCTTTGTTAGAAGGTAAAGTAAAAGGTGTTGCTTATGAGACATTGTTTGATCCAAGACAGGGCGGACTTCCACTTCTTGCTCCAATGAGCCAGATTGCAGGACGTCTTTCTATTCAGGAAGGTGCGAAATACCTTGAAAAGACATTTGGCGGAGAAGGTGTTCTCCTGGCAGGTGTACCGGGAACTCCAAAGGCTAATATTGTAATCCTTGGTGGTGGTAATGTTGGAACAAACGCATGTAAGATTGCGGTAGGTATGGGTGCTAATGTAACAATTATGGATATCAGTCTTCCAAGACTGGCATACTTAGACGATCTGTTTGGAGCGCGTGTTCAGACATTAGTTTCTACAGATGCTAATATTGAGAAAGCTGTTAAAGAAGCTGATCTTGTAATCGGTTCTGTATTGATTCCGGGAAAAGCAGCTCCGAAGCTGTTTAAGAAAAAATATCTCAAAGAGATGAAACCAGGTGCTGTATTCGTAGACGTTGCAGTTGACCAGGGTGGATGTGGTGAGACAACAAGAGTTACATATCACGATGATCCGATCTTTGAGGTTGACGGAGTTGTACACTACTGTGTAGGAAATATGCCGGGAGCAGTTCCGAGAACATCTACAATTGCTCTGACAAATGCTACATTAAGCTATGGTTTACAGATTGCAAATAAGGGATTAGAGCAGGCTTGTAAAGATAACGAAGTTATCTACTCTGCAGTTAATACATATGATGGAAAACTTACATGCAAGAACGTTGCAGACAGCTTTGACTGCTACGAGTATGTAGATATCAGAACACTTGCATAATAATCAGGAAAACTTCTAAACTTAATTCCTTCAAAGTTGTGAAAGGGGCTTACACATTTTTGTTGTAAGCCTCTTTTAATTATGTTATATTGTATGTATAACAAAATGCGGAAGAAAAAGGTGATAGAATTGTTAATAGAAGTTGATTTTAACAGTGATGAAGCGCTTTATGTACAGTTGCAAAATCAGATTATCGTAGGAATTGCCATGAATGCGATTCGAGAGGGAGATACATTGCCCTCGGTGAGAAGACTTGCAGAAACGATAGGTATTAATATGCATACAGTGAATAAAGCATATTCGATTTTAAAGCAGGAGGGCTTTATTCAGTTAGATAAGAGAAGAGGCGCGGTGATCGCGCTGGATGCGGATAAGGCGAGAGCGCTCCTTGAAATGGAGGCACAGCTTAAAATATTACTTGCTAAGGGATGTTGCAAGAATATTTCCAGAGAAGAGGTGCATGCTTTAGTAGACGAGATATTTGATGAATACAGAAAGGGTTAGGCGTAAATGAATTATACAGAACAGGCAAAAGAAGCTTTGAGGATTGCAGGAACGATCGCAAAAGAGTTAGAACATCCTTATGTTGGGACGGAACATCTTTTGTTGGGACTGCGAAAAGTATATAGTGGTGTGGCAGGACAGGTGCTTGCAAATAATGGTGTTCAAGAAGAGAATATCGAAAAGGTGATCGAAGAATTGATTTCACCAACGAGTATGCTTAGAGTTGAAAGTCGCCCGGAATATAGTCCGCGGCTGGAGTATATTCTGGAAGAGGGGAAGACGGAAGCTCTTCGATTTCGAGAAGCGGAAATTGGAACGGAACATTTGTTGCTTGCACTTCTTGGGGACGTAGATTGTGTAGCTATGCGGATCTTACTCACCTTGAACATAAATCCGCAGAAAATTTTGCGGGATATATTGTCGGTGCTTGGGATAGAGCCAAAGGAGTATCAAGAGGGAATTTCTGCTGGATCCAATAAGAAAAAGACGGATGTTTTGGAACAGTATGGAGTAGATCTTACACAGAAAGCGGCAGAGGGAAAGCTTGACCCTGTGATTGGACGGAAGTCAGAAATCAGTCGGTTGATGCAGATTTTAAGCAGGCGTACGAAGAATAATCCGTGTCTTGTGGGAGAGCCGGGAGTTGGAAAAACAGCAGTTATTGAAGGACTGGCGCAGCAGATTGCAGCTGGAGTTGTTCCGGATAGCATGAAAGAAAAAAGAATATTGACGATGGATCTGTCGGGAATGGTTGCGGGATCAAAATACCGCGGAGAGTTTGAAGAACGCATGAAGCGCCTGATACAGGAAGTAAAAAATGCAGGAAATATTATTTTGTTTTTAGATGAGGTTCATACGATTATCGGAGCGGGAGGAGCAGAAGGGGCAATTGACGCATCCAATATTTTGAAGCCATCGCTTGCCAGAGGAGAAGTTCAGCTTATTGGCGCTACAACAATCACAGAATATCGTAAATATATTGAAAAAGATGCAGCTTTGGAACGAAGATTTCAGCCGGTGACAGTAGAGGAACCAAGTGAAGAACAGTGTTTGGAGATATTGGAAGGGTTAAAAGCGAAATACGAAGAGCATCATCATGTGGAAATTGAAGCAGATGCTCTAAAGGCAGCGGTTCGTTTGTCGAGTCGTTATATTAGTGATCGGTTCTTGCCGGATAAAGCGATTGATGTTGTAGATGAAGCTTGTTCGAAAGTAAGTCTCAGAGGTTTTAAAGTACCGGAGAGCATTTATCAGTTAGAAGAATTGATAGAAAAACTGCGCGTTGATCTGGAAGATGCGATTCGGTCGGGGGATATAAATGAAGCAGCTGTTTTAAATAAAGAAAGAGAAGGTGCGAAAAAGAAACTTGACCAGACAAGAAGCAGATTCCAGAAGAGAATGTCTGAAAAAGAGGTGGTTGTAACAGAGGATGATATGGCGCTCGTTGTTGCAGAGTGGACAAAAGTTCCGGTTCAACGTTTGAAGGAATCTGAAAGCGCAAGGCTTCAGAAGCTGGAACAGACACTTCATAAACGTGTGATCGGACAGGATGAAGCTGTTAGTGCAGTGGCGAAAGCGGTTCGCAGAGGACGTGTAGGATTAAAAGATCCAAAACGGCCAATTGGCTCTTTCTTATTCCTCGGTCCAACCGGTGTAGGAAAGACGGAGTTGTCGAAAGCGTTGGCAGAAGCTCTTTTTGGAAACGAAGAAGCAATGATTCGTGTGGATATGTCTGAATATATGGAAAAGCACAGTGTGGCAAAGATGATCGGATCTCCTCCGGGATATGTAGGACATGATGATGGAGGACAGTTGAGCGAGCAGGTGCGTCGTCATCCTTATTCTGTAGTGCTTTTTGATGAGATTGAAAAAGCGCATCCGGATGTGTTTAATATATTGCTTCAAGTATTGGATGATGGACATATTACAGATTCACAGGGGCGAAAAGTAGATTTCCGAAATACGGTGATCATTATGACGTCTAATGCGGGAGCGAAAGCAATCGTTGATTCGAAAAAACTTGGATTCAATGCCAAAGAGGATCTTGCTGATGATTATAAACAAATGAAGAGTAATGTGATGAAGGAGATTAAGCTTTTGTTTCGTCCGGAATTTCTGAATCGTATTGATGAGATTCTTGTTTTCCATCCGCTTGGAAAAGAAGAAATGAAGAAGATTGTAAGCTTGATGTGTAATGAACTGATAAAAAGGGCGAAAGAACAGCTTAATATTAAACTTACTATTCGCGATTCGGTAAAAAAACATATTGTCGAGACGGGTACGGATCAGAAGTATGGAGCGCGCCCGCTTAGAAGGGCATTGCAAAATCAATTGGAAGATCGTTTGGCAGAAGCGCTGCTTAGCGGTGAAGTGAAACGAGATTCGGAAGTTATTGCAGGCATGTCTAAAAAAGAAATAAAATTTATGCCAAAGGCTACAAAACAAGATGGAATTGATATATAATAGAAAGCAAAAGAAGAACACTTAGGAGGACATAGCAATGGCAGCTGTAAAAGAACTGTTGAGAGCGGAAGCGGATGGAACACTCAGCTTCGGAGACTACACTTTGGATAGCAAGACAAAGTTAGATGGATTTGAATTTCAAGGAGATTTATATAAAGTCAAGACATTTGCAGAGATTACAAAGCTTGAAAAGAACGGAATGTTTGTATATGAATCGGTACCGGGAACAGCCGTTGAAAATTTCAAATCATCAGAATCAGAAGTTGTGTTTCGCGTATCTGGGACAACAGACGCACAATTTACATTGGAACTGGAAGCAGACAATGAATATGTTGTGTATATGGATGATGTAAATGTAGGAGAGATGAAGACAAACTTGAGTGGAAAGTTAAGCGTTAGTGCAGAACTTGACGAAGAGCATCCAGTCGCAGTCAGAGTAGTGAGAAAATAGAAAATATAAAGCGAAAGGGTTGCTGATTAGCAGCCCTTTTTGTTACTGAATGGGTGATAGAATAGTCTGATGGACGGCTTTTTAGTAATAAGATAGAAGGAGAGAGTACATGGCAAAAGCAAAGAAAAGTGTATTTTTCTGTCAAAACTGCGGACATGAAGAGAGTAAATGGTTGGGCCAGTGTCCTATGTGTAAAGAATGGAATACATTTGTGGAAGAAAAAATTACAGTTTCGTCTGGTGGGAAAAGCGGCGTTGTCCGGTCTGGAAAAGAAAAGGGTTTTAATATTGTACCGTTGGCGGATGTATCTACAGATGAGGATGAAAGAATTAAGACACAGATACAAGAATTGGATCGAGTTCTTGGCGGCGGGATTGTAGCAGGATCGCTAGTATTGGTTGGTGGTGATCCGGGAATCGGAAAATCTACGCTTCTGCTGCAAGTTTGTCAGAAGTTGTCTTCCATTAATAAGAAGGTTTTATATATTTCCGGAGAAGAATCTTTGAAACAAATAAAATTGCGTGCAAACCGCATGGGAGAATTTTCTGGCAATCTTTACCTGCTGTGTGAAACAAATCTGGAGATCATAAGAACAGCGATTGAGAAACAGAAGCCGGATATGGTTGTGATAGATTCGATTCAGACAATGTATAGTGAAGAAGTCAGTTCTGCACCGGGAAGTGTGTCTCAAGTACGAGAGTCCACGAACGTGTTTATGCAGTTGGCGAAAGGAATGAATATTGCTGTATTTATTGTAGGGCATGTGACAAAAGAAGGAACAGTAGCAGGACCGAGAGTGTTAGAACATATGGTAGATACGGTGTTATATTTTGAAGGGGACAGACATGCATCTTACCGTATCTTGCGAAGCGTGAAAAATCGTTTTGGATCTACGAACGAAATTGGAGTTTTTGAAATGAGAAAAGAAGGGTTGGTGGAAGTGGAAAATCCTTCTGAATTTATGCTTAGTGGAAAACCGGAAAATGCTTCCGGGTCAATTGTGGCGTGTGCAATGGAAGGAACAAGACCGATGTTGATGGAAGTTCAGGCGCTTGTGTGCCGCAGCAATTTTGGAATGCCTAGAAGAACCGCAGCAGGAATTGATTATAATCGAGTGAATCTTCTAATGGCAGTGTTGGAAAAAAGAGTGGGGCTTCCTCTTTCTAATTATGATGCTTATGTAAATATTGCCGGTGGCATTCGGATGAATGAGCCGGCGATTGATCTGGGCGTTGTGATGGCAGTTGCTTCCAGTTATAAAAACAAACCAATAGCGGAAGATATGATCGTGTTTGGAGAAGTGGGACTTAGCGGAGAAGTGCGTGCAGTGACTATGCCGGAACAAAGAGTAGCAGAAGCGAGAAAGCTAGGGTTTAAAACATGTGTGCTACCGGAAGTCTGTGTAAAAAATATTGGCCATGCGGAAGGAATAGAATTGGTTGGAGTAAAAAGCGTCGTGCAAGCGATGAATTTGCTGTAGAATAAACTGAAAATAGTTCTGTCTGAAATAAAAAAACTTTTAATAAGAAAAAAATAGAAAAATTATTGACGAATAATGCTTTTGATGGTATTATAATATTAACAAATAACAAGAGTGAATCGTAAGACAAACGCGAGTTGTAAACGTTCAGAGTTATTTGGATTATCATACATCACATGTTAGATGTTAGGTAAAGCTTCCGGAAGAAATATATAATCTGTATTATACCGGATGGTTAAAAGTTTATGAAAGGAAGGTACAGACCACCAAAAAAGTAAGCTTAAAATCAATAATTTAAGAAAAAGAGGTAAAAAGATGACAGAACCAGGAAAGTAGGGGCGGATATCAATAAAAGAGTTGATATCCGCTTTTGCTATGCTTGAATATATATGTGTGGACAATGTGTTGAAAAAAAGATATTATGTAGTGGCGAAATTGAGCAAATTGTTTAAAGTGAAGAAAAAACAAAAACAATATTGACAATTCACGACATTATATGCTATCCTAACTAAGCTGTCGCGTGAGGGGAACCGATAACGACGAGAGCAAAACAAAAAACATAGTTGTGAGCAAACAACATGAAAAAATAAATTTAAAAAAGTTGTTGACAA